>Ga0190271_10000113_pt1 | contig 42202 bp, 35 predicted proteins | sample Popmic356T_FD_133747 | JGI IMG/M metagenome (GOLD analysis project Ga0190271, IMG submission 133747) | Populus adjacent soil microbial communities from riparian zone of Weber River, Utah, USA - 356 T | ecosystem: Environmental > Terrestrial > Soil > Riparian zone | place: USA: Utah | collected...
GCAAGCCTGGCCGGAAGGTGGCATAAACGTGGGGTAAATGTGGCGTAAAGGTGGACTTGGAATATTTTTTTGGGGGGGGATCTTTAATCAGACGGATTGATTTGGGTTATCATCGCTTTTGATTAACCTAATATAAAAAATTATGGTGAAGCGGGCAAAAAAAGAGCTTCGTAATTTTTGGCACGGGCAGCAGAAATGCAATTTGTTAGTTTCTGTCTGTAGCGCTCAGAAGGGTTCTACGGATAATAATAGAAAAGAGTCTGTGACTCGTTTTAATTGAGTTTGTAAAATCATCTACCATTGACAGATTCCAATAAAACGGTTGTCATCTCGACCGCAGCAACGCGAAGTGGAGAGATCTTTGTGCTATTTATTGAAATCAAATTTAAAAGATTTTGCTTCGCAGAGCCTTCTGGTTCTCCACTGCGGTCGAAATGACGATACTTTGAGACCATTCGCCTGGAATTGTAATAGTCTATTGGAGACAAGAGTCCAATCTTTGCATGCAGCCCGACCATTAACTCATTTAGAAACCAATTTTACAGGCGCCTGAAAGGACTAGAAAAAAATAAACGTTATAAATACGCTAAAAATACTGCTTCTTTATTTTTTTATTTAATAAGTGTTACTACATTCGTGCGGACGTCTTATGAAATCAGACGCTGATAAGTTAATCAACATAACTTTATAGCGTAACTTCTTTGAGCGCTAACGGCCTCAATTTAGTAATTAAGGGGTTTTTATACTAACCAAATTTATCAAACAGATGAAAGATGTTTCAGAGGAACTAGAACTTTTGTTGCGTGTAGCTGATGGTGATCGTCTGGCGTTTAATTTGTTGTATAAGAAATATCTCCAAAATTTAAGAAAATTTGTCGCTTCGATTTCTGGCAATACCGATCTTGCAGATGAACTTGTGCAGGACATCTTTGTTAAAATATGGCTTAACAGGAAAAACCTGCCCCTTATCGGATCCTTCAAACCTTACCTTTACCGTTGTGCAAGAAACCTTTTAATCGATCATATCCGAAAATCAAAGACACAGATCAGGATAAAAGAGGTTTCAAAAACCCTTGAAGAGAACAGTTCTGTTAGCACAGACGATAATTTAATTTATTCACAGACCTTAAGCCAGCTATACAACGGCATTAACCTGCTTCCTGAAAAAAGAAAAAAAATTGTTGAGCTCAAAATAAACGATGACCTTTCTCTTGATGAAATTGCACTACAGTTAAAAATATCCAAATCGGTGGTCAAAAAACAGCTCTATACCGGAATAGCTTTTCTTAGAAATCACCTGAAACATTTATACAGGATTGCACCTTTTATTTCTTTTCTATATTTTTTTCTTTAACGAGGGGGCCTTTTTCATTCCACATCCGTCTTAAGCAGATATGGAACAAAAGGATGTTGAGCAACTCAGGCAAAAATTGATTCAGGGTGAATTGACTGCGACTGAACAGCAGGACTTTTTTAATTGGTTAAAGCAATTAGATCAGCCTGAGCTAAACGCATTCATGCAAGAGTACAGCGCATCATTCGAACAAAAAACAGACAGAGTAGCGGTAGAACAGAACGAAGATTTAGCGAAAAAGATCGAAATGCGCTTAGATGCTTTAGAGGATATGAGCATACCATTCTGGAAACGCTCAGCCTTTAAACTCATGGCTGCCGCTGCAGTATTGGTGCTGGCCTGCTCATCTATATTTTTGTACTATGCTAATGCAGATGGGAACAAACGTATTGCATTGTCAAAAAAAACAAACATCCCGCATGCAAAAGCAATCTATGGTGGAAGTGACAAAGTACTGCTGATTCTCTCGAACGGTAAGCGCATTGAAGTAAATAATTTTACAAATGGGCAACTCGCTGTAGAAAATGGCTATTCTATCGAAAAACAAAGCAACGGTCTTTTAAAATACAGAAAAATCAATACAGCTACTGCTTTAGCATCGGGTAATTCAAACACCATCGTAACGCCCCGTGGCGGACAGTATTGCGTTAATCTCCCTGATGGGAGTAAAGTTTGGCTAAATGCAGCGAGTAAAATAACTTATCCGGTAGTTTTTTCGGGCAATACCAGAAAAATTGCCCTTCAAGGCGAAGCTTATTTTGAGGTATCCCATAATCCGAACAAACCTTTCATCGTCAATTTTGAGGGCTCAAATGTAAAAGTGTTGGGTACCCATTTTAATATCTGCGCATATAGGGATGGCGAAATCCCTAAAACAACCTTGCTTCAGGGTTCGGTAGAGGTAAGTAAAGGCGACAGAAAAAAGATAATTTTACCTGGTCAGCAGGCCATTTTAAGTCATAACATCGGTATTGTTAATGTTGATACGAACCACGTGATGGGATGGAAAAACGGAAATTTTTCATTTGAACATGAACGCATCGGCACAGTGATGGGAAAAATATCGAGATGGTATGATGTTGATGTCAAATATCAGGGTGAAGTAACACAGGAAGAATTTGTCGGTTCGATTCCGAAATCCAAAAATTTGGAAGAAGTGCTCCACAGGCTGGAGCTGACCGGATTGTTGCACTTTAAAATCAGAGGAAGGAGCGTGACCATTATGCCATAACCTTACAAAAATAGGCTGGCCCATCCATGAAACAAAAGCCAGAGTGCTGTAACACTCTGACCTGACGTTTGGATCGCCACCAAGTATTCCAGACAATAGTACAACCAAGTATAAACCCAAACATTCAAATATATGAATTATTATGCACCACGCGTAAATAGGCTTCTGGCCTATCTGCGTAAACCGCTACTGGTTATGAAATTAACATGCTTACTTTTAGTTTCCTTAATGTTACAGCTCTCCTTAGCCAGCAGCGGACAAACGGTAACGCTTTCAAAAAAGAATACGGCTGTCGAAAAAATTTTCAAGGAAATTGAGCGCCAAACCGGTTATCAGTTTTTGTACACCAGGCAAATGCTTAACGGAACCCATCCGGTGAGTATCGAAATTAACAAAATGAGTTTGGCGGAGGCATTGGATCTCTCGCTGAAATCACAACCCATCAGCTACAAACTTGAAGATAATATTATCATTATCCAGCGGAGAGCAATAACTGAACCCACAATAAATAAAATAGCTGAAATCTCCGTAACAGGTAGAGTTACTGATGAGGCTGGTCTTCCAATTCCTTCTGTTAGCATTAAAATTAAAGGCACCAATACAGGTGTTCAAACCGCACCGAACGGAACGTATAGCCTTAAGGTTCCTACCGGTAGCGAAACATTGGTTTTTAGCTCGGTAGGCTTCGCTTCCCAGGAAATTGCGGTTAACAACAGAACCGAAATCAATGTTCAGCTAAAGGCCGAACTTAATAATTTAACGGATGTAGTTGTAATCGGATATGGATTGCAACGTAAAGGTGATGTAACAAGTTCTGTAGCGAGTGTTAAAGCCGAGAATTTTGTAAAATCGCCGGTATTAGATGCAGGCCAGTTAATTCAGGGTAAAGTAGCCGGACTAACCGTTAATACGCCAAGTGGCGATCCTACCTCAGGTAGCAAAATCAGGCTTCGTGGAAACAACACACTCTTTGGTGCCAATGCCGATCCACTTGTTATTGTAGATGGTGTGCCAAGTAGCCTTAAGCTGGTTGCACCGGAGGATATTGAATCAATAGATGTATTAAAAGACGGTTCAGCAGCAGCCATTTACGGTGTACGCGGTACCAATGGCGTAATTATCGTTACCACTAAAAGATCTTCAGGAAAGAATAGCAACGTGGTGGAATATAGTGGCTCTGTAAGTACACAAACTATTGCCAGAAAACTCAACATGCTTACTGCCGACGATTACCGCAGGCAGATTGCCGAAGGAACGCGTCTTGCATCATACGATCTTGGCGCGAGCACGGATTGGCTAAAAGAGATTTCAAATAAGACACCTATTACCAACATCCACAATATTACTTTCCGTGGAGGTAACGGACAAACCAATTACCTGGCTACCGTAAACTACCGCTATTTTAACGGGATATTTAAAAAATCTGACAACTCTACGCTTACTGCAAGGGCAGATATTAATCACTCCATGTTTGATAATAAGGTAAAGATTAACATGGGCGTTTTGGTACAGAACAATAAATATACCCAAACCCAGGATGGCGCCAGTTTCAATGGCGTTGTTTACCGTCAGGCCCTGATCCGCAACCCAACCTCTCCCCTTTTTGGTAGTGATGGACATTACTTTGAAGAACCGAACAATTTTGAATATGACAACCCTGTTGCGCGCCTTTTCGAAAGCACGGGGCTTAACCAAAACACCACACAGCGTTTAAATTCGCAGATTACGTATAACCCGATTGCGGATCTTAAATTAAGTGCCTTAGGTTCATACACCAAATATGTTTCAAATGGTGGTTATTCAGAATCGAAGTTCCACATTTCCAATATCAGAGATAAACTTAATGGCTATGCTTCCCTGGGTTCTACTCAAAGTATAGACAGATTACTTGAACTTACAGCTCAATACTCCAAAAAACTGGGTGACCATAGTTTCACGCTACTGGGCGGGTACAGTTATCAGGATAATTCGTCCCTGAATTTCTATGAGCGGAATTATGATTTCCCTACAGATGCTTTTGGCTATTATAATATTCAGCAGGGTCGTGGCGCAAACCGCGCTTTAGATGCACTATTGGGAAGTGGCTATTCAGAAACCAACCTGATTGGATTTTTTAGCAGGTTAACCTATAGTTACAAAGACAGATACCTGTTAATGGCCTCTTTAAGAAGAGAAGGTGCCAGCCAGCTTTATGGTGCTGAAAAACCATACGGTAATTTTCCATCTGTATCTGTTGGATGGAAAATCACCAATGAAGCATTTATGAAAGATCAAACGATTTTTGACGACTTAAAGCTTCGTGCAGGGTATGGGGTAACAGGTAACCAGCCGAGTGATGGTTTCCGCGCTGTTGCATTATTGGGCTATGGCGCTAATGTGCTATCTAACGGCAACTGGATCCAGACACTCGTTCCTACACAGAACCCTAATCCGGCTTTACGCTGGGAAGAAAAAAGAGAGACTAATATTGGTCTTGATTTCAGCATGTATAAAGGAAGGGTTACAGGTACCGTTGATGTTTACAACAGAAACTATAATGGTTTATTATTTGATTATCAGGTACCTAGTCCACCAAACCTTTACCCTAGTACAAGGGCAAATGTTGGTACCATGCAAAATAAAGGGATTGAGGTTTTATTAAACATTGTACCGATCCAGAGCAAAGATTTTGAATGGACAACAAGTTTCAACTTTTCAACCAACAGAAATAAACTGGTTAGTTTATCTAATGATTTATACCAGGCCACAAACGACTATTTCACTACAGGTGGAACGGGGCCACCAGCAACCACTTTTACCAATATTGTTCGTGTTGGTGATAACATTGGAGATTTTTATGGCTTTAAAGTTAAAGGCGTAACTGCTGATGGTCAGTGGATTTATGAAGGTAAAAATGGTGAAGATGTTTCCTACAACCAGTTTAATCACGCTTTTGAAGATAAAAAAGTGCTTGGAAACGGTATTCCTAAATTTACCGGCGGATGGAACAATAACTTCAGGTATAAAGACCTCGATTTAAGCATTACCATGCGTGGTGCATTTGGTTTCCAGATTCTCAATTTCCAAAGAATGTATTATGAGAACACGGGTATTCAGAACTATAACCGCCTGGCATCAGCTTATGATCCTGTTTTTGGCACAGCTGTTCTCAATAAGAATATGCCTGTAGAATTTAACAGCTACTACGTAGAAAACGGCGATTTCTGGAAAATAGACAACATTGTATTGGGTTATACCTTTAACAAGCTAAAAACCAAATACCTTAAAGGCGCAAGAGTTTATGTTTCTTCATTAAACACCTTTACCATTACTGGCTATAAGGGATTAGACCCCGAAGTAGACTGGAGCGGTTTGGCACCTGGTAATGATGATAGGGATAAGTATCCTACCGCCCGTACTTTTACACTAGGTTTTTCTCTTAATCTTTAATCCTTTACATCATGAAAACAAGATTTATATTGAGCACCGGCATCATGGCACTTGTGGTCCTGGTTATTAGTTTAGCATCCTGCACGAAGTTAAAGGACGAAAACTACGCTGCATTTATTCAAAATAAGTTTACCCCTAATACCTCTGATGTGGCCGCCCTGGTTGGCGCAGGTTACACCTATTGGAGGCCTTTAATGCTCGGACGAAGCAACAACTCCATCTTTCGTACCAACGAGATTTCAAGTGATGAAGCCGTAATACCTGCCCGACCGAACGGCTGGGTTGACAATGGGATCTATCGCCGGATGCATGAACATAGATGGACCTCAGATGAGGACAACAGCTACCAGATCTGGAACAATGCCTATGGAGGCATTACTTCATGCAACCGTGTACTTTATCAAATTCAATCCAACCTGATTCCAATTCCTACGGGTAAAGATGCTACGATAGCCGAGTTGCGTGCCTTAAGGGCATCTTACTATTATGCACTCTGCGATTTCTTTGGCGGGGTACCTATAGTAGATAAATTTGATGTACCATCCGGATTTCTTCCACAGCAGAGCACACGTGCCCAGGTTTATGCTTTTATTGTTAAAGAACTTACAGAAAGCCTTCCAAACCTGAGCAAGGCCAATACACAGGCTACTTATGGCAAATTTAATTACTGGGCTGCCACTGCCCTGCTGGCTAAAGTTTACCTGAATGCTAATGTATATATCGGAACTCCAGCCTATGCTCAATGCATTGCAGCCTGTAATGAGATCATAGCATCGAACGTATATACGCTGGAAGCCAATCAGAAAACTATTTTTCTTGATGCAAATGAAGGCAGCAGAGAAACCATTTTTGCTATACCCTTTGATGAAAAGTTTACTACAGACGGTGGTGATGCTTTCACGCTGCACATGGAAACACTTCAGCCAGAAAACCAGTCTACGTATAACTTCAAGAACTCGCCATGGGGCGGAATCTGTGCCACACCACAGTTTGTAAGCACATTCGATCCTGAAGATAACCGGCTAAAAGACAATTATGTGCAGGGGCAGCAATATACCGCTGCAGGTGCTGTTTTATTGGGAACCATTGGTGCAAGTAATGGGAAACCGCTGATTTATATCAATGAGCTTCCGGGTGTGGATCAATCAGATGAAGTACATGGTTTCAGGTTAGGAAAATTTGAATTCAAGCCAGGTGCCCTGGTAGGGATGAACAACGATTTCCCTTTGCTGAGGTATGCCGATGTTTTAATGATGAAGGCAGAATGCCTGTTAAGAACAGGAGATGCTGCTGGTGCTGCAGCGCTGGTAACACAGGTTCGTCAGCGGTCTTTCTTAAGCAATCCTTCAAAAGCAACCGTAACTGGTAGCCAGCTTTTGTCAGGCAGCGTGTATAACTATGGCCTCCGCAATCACTTAACTTCTACTGTAGAAGGTGGAAGTGACATTCAATACGGAAGGTTTCTTGATGAACTGGGCTGGGAATTCAATACAGAGGGACGACGCAGACAGGATATGATCAGATTTGGTGTTTTCACCAAAAAATCGTGGTTATCACATTCGCCAAATGGAGATTACCGTACATTATTACCCATTCCACGTGCCGAACTTGCTAAAAACCCGAACATAAAACAAAACCAGGGATATTAGTCCTGATTACAGAGGCTGTATTGTAAGTTCTATATTCCAAATCAAATTTGTCACGTTGAGCCTGTCGAAACGCTTTTAATACATTAAAAAAAAGTCTTTCGACAAGCCTACCATTGACAGATTCTATAGAAGAATCGTCATTTCGACTGGAGCATGCCGATTTTTAATCGGTAGCGAAATGGAGAAATCTATAGAGACAGATTTCTCGACTGCGTTGCACTCCGCTCGAAATGACGACTCGGGAGAGGGTTGTCAATCATATTGATTTTTATACAATAAATTATCCCTCAGGATGACAATTTTAAACTTACTATACAACCTCAAATTACATAAACTATGAAAAGAAAATTTATTGCCGTAATTATATTATTTTTAAGCTACCACATTTCCGTACAGGCCCAGTCTTTTCAAAAAACACCGCAGGGTATCCATGCTGTTATTCAATCAATGGATGTAGAGGTAAGTTTTTATTCACCATCTATTGTTCGGATTTTTAAAAAGCCAGAAGGGAGCCAGCCAAAAAAAGAAAGTCTCTCCGTTATAAAACTTCCTGAACAGTTAACACCTGATATTAAAACCAACGGGCAAAGTGTAACCATCAGCAGTAAACTAATATCTGCAACGCTTAACCTGCAAACCGGAAAAGTTTTATTTGAAGATCTGAAGGGCAGGAAGTTATTTACAGAAAAAGATTATGGCACCCAGTTTACCGCGATAAAAGATGCCGGAAATCCTACGTATGTGGTTAGACAGGCCTATTTATTAGATAAGGACGAAATTATTTATGGGCTTGGCCAGCAGCAGAATGGAAAATTGAACCAAAGGGGTCAAAAATTACTCCTTAAACAGGAGAACACAAGGGTGTGTATTCCTTTCTTCCAATCGGTAAAAGGTTATGGAATTTTCTGGGACAACTATTCACCAACTACTTTTACAGATAATGTTCAGGAAACTTCATTTGATTCGGAAGTTGGAAACTGCGCTGATTATTATTTTATGTTTGGCGGAGGTGGCGACGGCGTGGTTGCCCAAATGCGCGAGCTTACCGGGCAATCTCCTATGATGCCTTTATGGTCATTTGGTTTCAGTCAATCGCGCGAGCGCTACAAAACCCAGTTTGAGCTTGTTGATGTGGTAAAAAAATACAGAGCATTAAAAATACCACTTGATGGTATTGTACAAGACTGGCAATATTGGGGAAAAGACGATAACTGGAATGCCATGAGTTTTGAGCCTAGCACTTTCCCAAAACCGCAGGCCATGGTAGATAGTGTACACCAGCTTAACGCCCATCTTTTTATTGTTTCATGGCCAGGTTTTGCACCAAAAACACCACAATACCAGGAGTTTAAATCAAAGAATATGCTCATTAACTTTGATACCTGGCCGCCGGGTGCAAACACCAAACCTTATGATGTTTATAACCCTACTGCCCGTAACATTTACTGGGATTACCTAAATAAAGGCATATTCTCATTGGGTATAGATGCCTGGTGGCTAGATTCGACCGAACCAGACCACATTAACATTAAAGAAAAAGATTTCGATCAGCCCACTTTTTTGGGGAGTTACCGAAGCGTAGAGAACGCTTTTCCGCTTCAACACACCGGTGGTGTTTATGATCACCAGAGAGCAGTAAGTAATACTAAACGCGTACTCCTGTTAACCCGTTCAGCATTTGCAGGTCAGCAACGATATGGAACAAACACCTGGAGCGGAGATGTTGGTTCTAACTGGCCAACGCTAAAAAAACAGATCCCGGCAGCACTAAATTTCTCATTAACTGGTTTACCTTACTGGAATGGAGATATTGGTGGTTTTTTCGCGGGTGACTTTGTGAAAGGTGGTGGCGCAAAAAATCCCGATTTTCAGGAATTATATAACCGCTGGATGCAGTTTGCAACCTTTACACCAATGATGCGTTCGCACGGTACCGATATCCCAAGAGAAATATACCAGTTCGGCAAAAAAGGAGATCGGGCTTTTGATATCCAGGAAAAATTTATCAACCTGCGCTACCGCTTACTGCCATACACTTATGCAACTGCCTGGGCGGTAACGCATCATGCAGGATCCATTATGCGGCCATTATACTCACAATTCCCTAACGATCCTGCAGGTTTTGAAAACAGTTCAGAGTATATGTTCGGAAGTTCGTTTCTCGTATCACCAGTTACCGATAAAGGTGTTACCAATCAGGAAATATACCTCCCGGCAGCCAGCAAATGGTTCGATTTCTGGACAGGTGAAGTATTTAAAGGCGGCCAAACGGTTAAACGTGAAACGCCAATAGAGATTATACCACTTTACGTAAAAGCAGGCTCAATTGTGCCTTGGGGGCCAAAAGTGCAATATGCAACAGAAAAGAGATGGAATGATCTGGATATCCGCATATATCCTGGCGATAATGGTGATTTCGTTTTGTATGAGGATGAAAATGACAGTTATAACTACGAGAAGGGAGAATTTTCAGAAATCCACTTCAAATGGAAAGATGCATTAAAAACCCTTACCATTGAGGATAGAAAAGGACAGTTTAAAGGCATGTTAGGCAAGCGCAAATTTAACATCGTGATGGTAAGCAAACAGAATGGAATAAGCATTGATAATCAAACCATTAACAAATCAGTTAATTATAATGGCCATAAACTTTCAGTTAAACTCTAAGCAAAAAAATGAGGTAGTGAATGTAGTAACACTTATCCACTAAATAAAACATGAGCAAGGGAAAAGAAATATACTTTAAGGCAGCGGCATTGTCGCTGCCATTGGTATTTTTATGCTTCATCGAAATCCTTTTGAGAATTTTCAATTATGGTTTTGATCCGTCATTGTTTATCAAAGATCCCGATCAGCAGGGCTACATGATGATGAACCCTACCGCCTCTTATAAGTTTTTTTCTACCAGTGCCAATGCAACCCAGGGCAACCGCGAACGATTTGGTATTGTAAAATCTAAAAACACCTTCAGGATATTTGTGATTGGCGAATCGACTACTGCAGGCTACCCATATATGCACAATGGATCGTTTCATAGGTGGTTGCAATACCGGCTGATGCACCAATATCCCAGCCTGAACTTCGAGGTGATTAATGTTTCGCTTACCGCGGTAAATTCGTACACGGTATTAGATTTTGCAAAGCAAATTGTTAATTATGAACCAGATCTGGTATTGGTATATACCGGGCATAACGAATATTACGGCGCTTTGGGTATTGGCTCTACCAGCCAGATTAAGGGCAATAGCACCTGGATAAAACTGGTGATTAAACTGCGTGAGCTTAAGCTGGTACAGTTATCAGACCGCATCATTGAGGCTACTGCAAAACTCTTCGGAAAAAGAATTGATAAGCGCGAAAACCTGATGAAACGCATGGTAACCAACCAGCAAATACCTTATCAATCTGCCGATTTTAACCGTGGTATAGCTCAGTTTAACAGCAATATGGACGAATTGTGCCAGTTATTATCAAAAAAACACATCCCAACCTTAATCAGCACACTGGTAAGCAACGAAAAAGACCTTAAACCATTTATAAGTTCGGGCAAATTTTCAGCTCAAAATCATTACATAAACGGCAAAAAATTATACGCCAATGGTGATTTTAAAGCCGCAAAAACAAATTTTGTTTTGGCTAAAGAATACGATCAGCTGCGTTTCAGAGCGCCTGAAGCCTTCAACCAAATCATTAAAAAGCTGTGCAAGCAGTACCCTGGCATTTACCTGGCGAATACCCATGCCTTGTTTGAGAAAAACGAGGTTAGTGGAATAATTGGCAAAGAAACCATTTTAGAGCATGTTCATCCAAATTTATTGGGTTATGCAATCATGAGCGAATCTTTTTATCAACAGATTAACAACAGAAATTTAATACCGGCAAAAAAACAGGGTGAAATGTCGTTCGCACAATTGTTGGTTAATATGCCTGTTACCAAAGTAGATTCGTTATATGGTGCATATCAGATTATGATGCTCCGTTCGGGTTGGCCCTTTAATGAGCCCATAACAGCTTACAACCGTGGAAATTCGATAGATGAACAACTTGCAGGGGCATTGACTGTAGACAGGATTACCTGGAGAACAGCAATGGACGAACTGTATAAAACTGCTATGGCCAATGCAGACAAACAAAAAGCCTTAAAGGTTACCGAAGCTGTGCTGCTGGAAAATCCTTATGAAATAAGTTATTATACATACGCAGGCCGTTTAGCTTTTGAACTGGCAGACCTGGAAACCGCTGAATTTTATTTCAAAAAAGCGTACGACCTTGAACCAACGCCCGAGAATGTCAATAATCTTTTCTTGTTTTATTTTAAATCAGATCTTCCTGAGCAAGCTTTGCAATATAATGATAGACTAAAGCAAACCGGTCAGCAATCCTACCTGGATGCACAAACTGAAGAAATACTGAAAAATATCATCAAACTAAAAAAAGAAGTCCCATCGAATAACATCAATGAGTTGATTGCCAGCTATTATCACCAGCTCAGAGCCGATGAAACAGCAGCAAAATACAGAAATAAAAATAGCAGGTAATGAGCAACAAAAAATTAGAAAACAAGAAATTCGGATTTATTTTAGGCGCCACAGTTATTTTGCTTTGCCTTATCTTTTGGAAGGGAACCTACCCGCAGCAAATAATGCTTTTGCTATCAACGGGCTTAATCATAATGGCCCTCTTTATTCCGCAATACCTCGAACCCATGCGGACGATATGGATAAAAGTTGGTAATTTTCTGGGAATGGTTAATGGTACAATTTTGTTAACCCTGGTATTTATCTTCGTCCTAACCCCTATTGCCCTTTTAATACGCCTGTTTAAAAAGCAGAGCTTAAAAACAACAAAAAATAAGCAGTTGGTTTCTTATTGGGAAGATGTGTCGGGCAGGGCGATGGGCTCACTTAATCAACAGTTCTAAATTAATACATACATGAATACACTGGTCGAATTTTTCCATTTCTTAACCCAGCGCAAAAAATACTGGTTGTGGCCCTTATTTATCATCCTGATTACATTGGGTTTAGTATTGGTGGCAGCGCATGGCTCGGTATTGGCCCCATTTATTTATAGTTTATTCTAATCAGACACGCAGCATGGCTTATATTTTAGGTATTTCTGCTTACTATCATGATAGCGCTGCATGTTTGTTGAAGAATGGAGAAGTTATTGCTGCTGCGCAGGAAGAGCGTTTCTCCAGAATTAAAAATGATGAGTCATTCCCTGCAGAAGCGATAAAGTTCTGCCTTAAGTTTGCCAGCATCTCCCTGGCAGAGGTAGATCATGTTGTATTTTACGAAAAGCCATTTTTGAAATTTGAGCGCTTGCTCGAAACTTATGTCAATTTTGCGCCCAGAGGCTTGAGGTCTTTCCTAAAGTCGATGCCGATTTGGTTGAAAGATAAATTATTCATAAAAAAAAATATAGCCAGGACGCTTAATGCTATAGATCCCAACTGGAAAAAATCGCGCACCATCCTATTTGCCGATCATCACCGTTCTCATGCGGCCTCCGCTTTTTACCCAAGTCCATTTGAACAGGCGGTGGTATTAACTGTAGATGGTGTGGGCGAATGGGCCACAACAACTGTTTCAGTTGGACATTCGGCACAACTGACTTTAAAAAAGGAGATAAATTTCCCTAACTCCATCGGACTTTTATATTCTGCCTTCACCTATTATTTAGGCTTCAAAGTCAATTCTGACGAATATAAAGTAATGGGCTTAGCTTCGTACGGCACACCGGTATATAAACAGGTAATTTATGATCATTTGATTGATATTAAAGCAGATGGTTCTTTTCTCCTGAACATGGATTATTTTGATTATTGTACAGGATTGAAAATGACCAATAAAAAATTCGACAAACTTTTTGGCCATCCACCCAGAGCGAAAGGCGAAGCGCTTTTGACATTTCACAAAGATATTGCCAGCTCCATACAAAAAGTGACTGAAGAGATCATGATTAAACTGACTCAAAGTCTTTACAGGGAATTTGCGATAGATAATCTCTGTATTGCAGGAGGCGTTGCGTTGAACTGTATCATAAATTCAGCCATCAGGCAACATTCTGGTTTCAAACGGATTTGGGTACAACCTGCAGCAGGAGATGCTGGCGGCGCATTAGGTGCCGCTTACAGTGTATTTTACGATCATTTATCTGGAATTAGGAATGTTGATCCGCAGGCGGATGGGATGAAACAATCACTTTTAGGCCCAAGCTATACCCGGCATGAAGTGATCAAAGCACTTTCTGCCTATGGCCTGAATTACGAAGAAGTTGAGCATGAACTATATTATCATAAAATAGCGGAATATCTGGCCGAAGGCAAAGTAATCGCATATTTCAGAGGAAGAACAGAGTTTGGGCCAAGAGCACTGGGCTGCCGCAGTATTCTCGCAGACCCCAGAAACAGCGAGATGAAAGCAATACTTAATGCAAAAATTAAGTTTAGGGAGTCCTTCCGCCCGTTTGCCCCGGCTATTTTGGATGAATTTGCAGCTTTATATTTTGGTGAAAGCTCAAAAAACCGCTATATGCTATTTACAGAAAATTATTCAGACCATAGCAATGGCCATCAGGCATCCAATGCAGTTTTAATTCCGGGAGCGGTACACGTTGATGGAACAGCCCGGGTTCAGATCGTAAACCAGGTACATCATCCTGATTTTCATAAGGTAATCACCGCTTTTTACAACCTTACAGGATGCCCTGCAGTTATTAACACTTCCTTAAATGTAATGAACGAACCCATGGCCTCTAGTCCGGAAGATGCAATATGTTGCTTTTTAAATACAGAAATTGATATTCTCGCTATTGAAGGTTTACTGATCGATAAAAAAAGATCGGGCGTTAATGATTTAGGCTTTCAGCCGATGAGCAATCTTTATAGCAAGGATCACTAGCATGATAGTTAAGGCCAGAATTTTATTTCGTTTCCCGTCATTCTCGCGCAGGCGGGAACCACGAAGTGCTCAGCGAAGCTAATCTTAAAGCGCTCTGCAATAGCATTAGGATTCCCAATTAAATTGGGAATGACGACGTATAAAAATATAATTTGCTTTTGAGTCACCGTAAATCTTTTTGATACAGGCTCATTTCGCTGCGCTTCATCTGATAGCTTTTGGATACGAGAAGGCTTTTTCAGCTGACAGCCTGTTCCGATTTTCGGGGAAGCAATCTTTATAGCAAGGATCACCAGCATGATAAATTGCTTCGTCGTTCCTCCTCGCATCCGATAGCTATCGAATGACGACATTTTTCATAATAAACAGGTCACTTAACAATATTAATATCAGGTTATTAATTGTTAAAATACAAGAATACAGCCTTGTATTATTACTTATGTTTGAGTAAACAACCTATAACTTATATGAAACTAAAAACAGACCTGTACAAGCCTCTTGGGCTTATGAAATTAGCGTTCTTTTTATTACTGCTTTTACCTATGCTTCTCTTTGTTGGCTGCAAAAAAGAGAAACCGCTTGAAGAAGTTTCCACTACTGCTTTGAATGGGAAGGATACACTATCTATTTATATTCCAAATGAATATAAAGAAATGGATTTTAATAATAAAAATAGCGCATGGAGTTATGCAAGAAGTAGTCAATCAGAACATTTTATTGTTTTTTGGGACCTCAAATACGGCAGTGACAATCCAGGTTCTCAAAATGTACCCGAAAAATATAGGGTAGACCTGGTTGATTTACTTAAAAAGGCAGAGAGTTTTTATCAGATCAATGTTAATACACTAAAGTTTGCAGAACTTGGAAAGTCGAAACTAGATAAATATAAGATGCTTATCTTTTTGTATTATCAGGATGAGTGGCGCGCAACCGGGTCTGGTTACGATGATACCATCGGTGCTTTATGGATCAATCCGCAAGCCGTACAACCCGTGGGCTCTGTACTTGCACATGAAATTGGCCACTGTTTTCAATATCAGGTTTTTTGCGATCAAGGTGGCCAAACTGGATTTAGATATGGCTTTGGTGGTAAACCTAATAATGGATTTTGGGAGCAAACTGCACAATGGCAATCATTTCAAAGTTATCCTTCCGAAGCATTTACCTCCTACAATTTCGGGGTTTATATGGATAATGCTCATCGCCATATCAACCATGAAGGGCAACGGTATGCCAGCTACTTTATCCACTATTACTGGGCCTCGAAACATGGTATTGATATCATTGGAAGAATCTGGCGGGGCGCAATAAAACCAGAAGATCCGATTGAGGCCTATATGCGTTTAACCGGCATTAATGTTAAACAGCTAAATGACGAAATTTACGATGCTGCAACCAAATTTGCAACCTGGGATATCCCAAGTATAAAAACCTTAGGGGCCGACTTTATCGGCAAGCAACCTTACGAGTTTGATAAGTTAACTGATGGAAGTTTCCAGGTAAAATATGCACGCTGCCCAGGTACCACCGGATATAATCTGGTGCCATTGAAAATACCAGCAGCAGGTACTGTTTTAAATGCCCAATTTACCGGTTTAGCAAATGCGTCAGGCTATAACCAGGTCGATGCATCCCGAGCGGGATGGCGATATGGATATGTTGCATTGCTTAACAACGGTACAAGATTGTACAGCAACATGTTCGAAGGTACAAACGGGAATGCAACCTTTACCATGCCAGCTGATTGCAGTAAACTCTGGTTTGTAGTGTCTGGTGCCCCGAAAACATACACACAACACGGATGGGATGATGACAATAGTAACGATGACCAATGGCCTTACAAGGTTAAGTTTACCAATACGACCCTTTTAAACGACCTTTCTGTGAATCCAGGTGCAACGCCAAAGGATGTTACCTTCTCTATTCCGGTTAAAATACCACTTGATTTAACTAACTACACCAGAACTACGGTAAACTTTGATCAGGATAAACTGGTTCAGGCTTTTACGCTTTTACCTGCTAAAATTACCGAAGGTTTAGCCAATAAAACCATAAAATTCTACGGGGTAGAAAGCAATGGTAGCTTGAATGCCCAAACAACAGCGAATGGTTACGGACATTGGTTTGATGCAAGCGGAAATGTAATTAATTGGGGTGCTGATGCAAAAGTTTTTTCAGAACTGGATGGTACAAAATTAAGTTTTGATCTGGGCCAATTTCCACAGCATGTAGCTAAAGGCGATCAATTTACAATCAGCCAGGCACTTGTTTATGAATATGAAACCAATAAAAAAGTTACCGCTACATTTAAGTTTTTAATTACCATTGAATAAAAGCCTGTTTAAATTTTTATAACAAATATAAGTGGGCCTTTTGCTGTCACACTAAGGGATAATTTATGGTATAAATCAATATGCTGGGAATCGTCATTGCGAGAAGGCTTTTTCAGCCGACGAAGCAATCTTACAACGATCGCTAGTAGTGAGCGCTTTAAGATTGCTTCGTGCCTCGCAATGACGATCTTTCTTATGAGATCTTTCTTATGAGATCTGTCACTGATAGCGTAGTCGATTGCTTTATTAGTGCGTTGAAATGATCTTCGACTACGCTCAGACTGACATACGAATAAGTTTTACTTAATTTTAAACAGGCCCTAATATTTGCTTATAACAAAAGAACAGTAATTCCGCGTGGAAAGTCCTGGCAATTAAATAAATAGAACTAAAAGGGTTTACAGGAACGGTACACCTTATCTTCATCAGGTTTGGCACGCTATGATGCTGTGAAATTGTTTTTGAATCATACAAGTCTGGCCATTCCGCCAGGCTTGTATGATATCCTACTTTAACCACTATCTCTTCAACAATTAATTTGCGCTAAGTTCTATTAGCAAAAAATCTCAAAGGCCCATCTTCAGGCAAAATATTCTTCTGGTTTTAATTACATCTACTGTATCACCTTATTATTTACAGTGTCTTAACATATAATCCGACTTGTCGTCTCATTCTTTATTCAATTACCTGATAATAAAATTATTAAAATAATAACAGGGTACTGTAAGACATTTCCTGAAACTAAAAAATAATTTCAAAACCTGTATTTGATATTTTAATCAAGATTTATAAAACAACTAAGGCCTTTCGGTGTAATATTAACCAGATTATATCATTTCGAAACAAAAAGCTTTGATATTTATCAAAAACACTTCAACCAACGTAAATAACCCGTTACTTTCGCAGGAGTAGATTCAGTCTCTATAAGTAAGTGCTCATATACAGCATCGACAAATTTTGTCGGAATTTCTTACAGATAAGAAACAAAAATAATTTACAAAATACGGTAACAATTCCTATAAAATCACCGAGGAGAAATGGTACTTGTTTATGTCAATTTTTTTATTTTTTATAAAGCATCATCTTTTCAGCAACACCATGTTATAGGTTTTTGGAGATATGCATATCAATAAAAGACATATATTTTTTTGTAAATGAAATGTTGTTAGCTGACAATAATAAGAACTACAGATAATTCTGTCGAATAAACAATAGTCAATGTCCATCATACGAACCCCGCCATATCTCACTCCCCTTTTTAATTATTTGCAACAATATCATCCAGTATCACAAGAATATATGGATGCTTATATCGGATCAGCTTATGAGTTAACTATCAAAAAAACTAAGTTTGTACTATCACCTCTACATGCCAATGAATGTATGTATTTTATCGTTAAAGGCTTATTAAGGAACTTTATCAGGCATGGAGGAAAGGACATCACCACACGAATCAGTTTCGAGGATGAGTTTGTTTGTGCAATAAGCAATCCGGCTAAACAGGAAAAATATTCGGCAGAATATATTCAGGCAATGGAAAACTGTATCCTGATTGCCATTCCCTATGGGTTGCTCAACAGCCTTTACGATAGATTCCCTGAAACCAATATCATTGGACGGAAATTAATGGCAATAGAATCCTTCAAAGCATCAGAAAGGGCAAATCTGGCCAGAATCCCAAAAGCTTCAGACCGTTACGAAATATTGATGAAAAATTATCCGAAGATTTTTAACCGGATGCCTCTTCATTATCTCGCCAGCTATTTAGGAATGCGTAACGAAACATTGAGCAGAGTTAGGGCAGTCTGTGCACTTGAAAAAACGTTTTATTAGCTATAGTTTTTTCAACTGCCGTTTCAATGGCTTATAGGGTAATAACGCGATCAATTTTCGTATTTTTTTCAAATCGCGGTCGCTATCGGATTATATAAACTTCAGTTCGATTAATATTTATTCATACTGACTAATTTGATTTTATAAAATAAAGCATTCCAAACAATATCGTCCGATCCTGTTATTATTGCGTTTGAACCGGCAGTATGGCAGTTTTTAAACCTTTAGACGAAACACTCAGATTTAATTTCCCTGCCTGTTCTGTTGATTGAACGGTAACAACCAGCTTGCCTTTAAAGGCCTTCATCTTAGGCAGGTGAAACAATTCCAGGCTGGTCGCATCACCATTGGCCACCACTTTATAGGTTCCATTTCCGGTAACCTTAAAAGACAGGCTATTCTCTGCATCAGGGCATAAGGTACCATTAGCATCTACCACGCTTGCTGTAACGTAGGCAAGATCCTTCCCGTCGGCCATCAAGGTTTTACGATCGGATTCCAACAGGATATGGTGAGGTTTGCCTGCCGTTTTAACCGTTTGTTCGGCAACAGGTTTACCATTCCCGTCATAGGCAACTACCTTTATTTCTCCAGGTTCGTATTTTACATCGTTCCACATCAGCCGGTACCTGCTTGTATTATTCGCTTTATTTTTACTTCGCCTGCCCTGGCTTTTGTTGTTAATAAATAACTCGGCCGATGGGTAACTGGTGTACACAAATACCGGCGTAACCTGCCCTTCACGGCCGGGGAAAGTCCAGTGTGGAACAATATGCAGCGTGGGCTTTTCGGTATTCCATTTGCTTCGGTAGAGGTAAAAACGATCTTTAGGGATGCCTGCCAGATCAATAATCCCAAAATAAGAACTGTGAGACGGCCATTTTTCATCGTAAGGTGTTGGTTCGCCCAAATAATCAAAACCTGTCCAAACAAATTCACCGATTACATATTTGAGTGAATCCTGCATCACAAATTCATCATCCGGAATTTGCGACCAGGTACAATATTCAAGATCGAATGATGAACTTTGATTGTCATCATACATTTTCATCTTCTGAGGCACAACAGGGAATTTATACACACCTCTTGAACTCACGGTAGAAGCCGTTTCTGAACCCAGGATCATCCCTTGAGGCAGGCGGGTATAGGCATTTCCGTACCATAATGGTTTATAATTAAACCCGGGAATATCCAGTACGGAGGCAAAATTATTGTCCAGAGCATCTTTGATCCTGTCCATACCAGCAGTTACCGGCCTGGTTGGATCTTCGCGGTGGCATATATCCTGCAAAAACTTTACGATCTTACCACCTTCTTTGGTAGATTGATCAGGCACTTCGTTTCCAATACTCCACATTACCACAGAAGGATTGTTCCTGTTGGCATGAATCATGTTCACGATATCTTTTTCGGCCCACTCATCAAAAAGGTGACTGTAGCCATTTAAAACCTTAGGAGCCTTCCATTCATCAAAAGATTCGACCATGAGCATAAATCCCATTTCATCGCATAATTTTACCAGCTCGGGTGCAGGCATATTGTGCGAGGTCCTGATGGCATCACAACCCATATCTTTCAATAATGTAAGTTGCCTGCGCAGGGCGGCAACATTTATAGCGGCTCCAAGTGGTCCAAGATCATGGTGGTTGCAAACTCCCTTAAACTTACGGTAAACCCCGTTTAACGAGAAGCCTTTTTGCGCCTCGTATTTTATAGACCGGATTCCAAAAGTAGTGGTATACTCGTCTTTTAGGATATTCCCGGCATATAATTTTGTTACGGCTGAATACAAATTTGGTGTTTCAGGAGACCACAGCTCAGGATTTCTGACCAATAAATCTTGCTCAAACTCGTTCAAATCGCCCTCATTCAAAGTCCTGGTTGCCGAAGCTACCTTTTCGCCTTTGGCGTTTAAAATAGTTGTTTGCAGGCTCAAAGCACTGTAGTTGCCACTAAGTGAGCTTACCTGAGTTCTTATTTTTACCCGTGCAAAATCTTTGTTGATTAGAGGTGTAGTAATATAGGTGCCCCAAACCGGGATACTTACATCATCCGTAATAATGACATGCACATTCCGGTACAGACCAGCGCCAGGATACCAGCGCGAGGCTTCAGGTAAATTTTCCAGGCCGATGGCAAGTGTATTCTTGCCTGCTTTCATTTTGTCGGTTACATCAATAGAGAAAGCATTGTATCCATAGGCCCAGTGGCCAACAGCCTCTCCATTCAGGAACACTTTGGGGTAGCTCATGGCACCATCAATTAATATAACGGCTTTTTTACCTTTAGTAAAAGCAGGCGCAACAAAAGTATTACGGTACCAGGCTTTGCCAACAAAAGGCAAACCGCCTGTTCTTCCTGTTTTTAATGATGCCGTTTTCTCACCGTTCTGTACAATCTGTACATTTTGGCTATCATTATTCCCATCAAAAGGACCTTTTATTGCCCAATCATGAGGTATACTTACCGTTTCCCATTTAGTATCATCAAAAGCCGGGTTTTTAGATTCAGGAAAATCACCTTTGCTAAACTTCCAGTTTTTTTCCAACAGATATTCTGTCCTGCCCTGACCATGTACTGCTCCACAAAATAGCACAGTTAACAATAACGTGGATAAACTCAGATAGGATGATGTTTTGATTGTACTCATCCTCAAATCTAAATGTTAAAACAGTGCATACCAATTAAGGAAAGAACAATGTTAAAATAAGTAAATAAATGGTTTAATTTTAGTTGGTTCGATTACAAAGCAGCTCTTAAACGAGTGGATTTGTGTTACTATTCTTGCCAACCGCACAAGGTTTTTGGTGTAGCTGACGTTCGTACCTCAAATTCTAACCTAAAATCAACAAAATACCACTCCTTTTCAAGATCATTCTATTCTTCGTTAATTTTAATAGATTACAACTGAGTATCCAGGCATGCCTATAAAACCAAAAGCCACCTACAACTTTCGCTACAGATGGCAGGTTTTAACCGGGACAACAACTATTTGGTTAGTGCTGTTGTCTTTTCTTGCTCAACTTCTATCAAATGACTATAGAACTTCCAGTCAACGTTAGGGTTTCTCATTGCTGCAAATGATATTGTTTTAGTTTTATCATCCTGACTTGCAGAATACATCTTTTTAAAGTCTTTCAAGGTTGCTTTCATTGCGTTTAGAGCTACAAAAAATCTACGATCATAGAAAACAATGTTATTCTTGTTTCTTTTGTTAGACCTATATTCATCATTGGATGCTTCGCTATAGGCTTTCTGAAGTTTATCCAGAACTTTTAGTCTATCGCTGATATTTTTCAATGATTCCTCAGACAGATTCATGTCTTTAATGCCAGTAATAACTTTTTGATCAGTTAAGACCGTAACGCCGCCAATGTTTACTTCGTGTTTACCATCTCTGGAGAACAAATAAACAGATGGAGGCAGATCACTAAGATTGACCGAATCCAACTTCATTAATTTTTTGTTAAAGTCTGCACGGGTAGTTGATAACAATTCAACTGATAACTGTTTAACTGATTGGGCTTTAGCATTAATCATTAACAATGATAACACCATGATTTTAAGAGCGGTTTTCATGGGGCCAAAGGTATGATTAATTATTTTTTAAAGTTAAGTTAACAATAAAAGAGCTTTTGATAAATATCAACAAAGTGCCCTGAGGTTGCCTTTTAGCGTTTTTAGGAATGTAAAAAAACACAGATATTGGTTATACCCGTATTATTTATATGACTTTTTAAGTGCCTTTTGGTTTGATTGTACTGTTCTGGTAGCCCATTTACCACCCCCTTTCGCCTGGCTGAGCATAAATTGCCCCGACTTTTACCTCATTGTCAAATGACCCTATAAAATTTAGTATTCTGCAACCTGATCATCAACATAACAGTACAACCATCGCTCCCCGGGCTCTGAAGAAATAACTACAGGATGCTCCTTGATTTTAAAGTGTTGAGACATGTGTTGTTTTGGAGAGGAATCGCAGCACAAAGTTATACCGCAAGTTTGGCAGGTACGTAAATGAACCCAATCTGTGCCCTGCTTTACGCATTCTTCACAAACAGGCTGTTTCGCCAACTTCAATTCTTTAATAGCCGATAAATGGCTGCATGGTTGATTGTTTTCCATAATTATAGTTTTGATAGATATTGATGCACTTGGGTAACGGCCATTGCACCCTCTCCAACGGCCGATGCGACACGCTTTACTGAATTGAATCGGACATCTCCTGCGGCAAAAGATCCGGGCACGCTGGTCTCCAGGTGGAAGGGAGGCCTGTCAAGTTCCCAGCATGTTTTATATTGATCCAGCGCCATCACATCATTTCCGGTATACAGGTATCCATTCCTGTCCCTGCAAATGACTGTTTCCGAGGCCCACTCTGTATTGGGCTTTCCGCCTATACAAATAAACAGTTTTGATGTTTCATGCCAGGATTCCGTTCCCTGTTCGCTATTGGCTATTTTAATCCGTTGCAGGTAATCCTCACCTTCCAGCGCAGTAACCTGTGAATGATACAAAACAAAAATGTTTTTGATGCTGGCAATTCTTTGAATGAGGTATTCGGACAAGGTTTCGGCAAGATTTCCTTTTCTGATGACCATAAAGACGCGTTTTGCAAATCCTGAAAAATAAGTTGCGGCCTGGCCGGCGGAATTTCCACCGCCTATGATGTATAAATCCTTGTCCTGGCAAAAAAAAGCTTCGCTGGCACCGGCTCCGTAGTATACGCCTTTATGAAAAAACCGTTCTTCATCCGGCAGGTTCAATCTTGCGTATTCCACTCCTGTTGCACAAATATTAGCTTTCGCGACCAGTTTTTCACCTGAAGCAAAGTCGACGTGAATCTTATTATCGTAAAAAGTGCCCTTAATCCCTTCTTTGAGCAGTAAAATTTCCACGCCAAACTTTAGAGCCTGCTGCCTGGCCCGCTCAGCCAGATTTGCACCCGATATGCCCTCCGGAAAGCCAAGATAATTCTCAATTAAAGAGCTGGTGCCTGCTTGTCCGCCTACCGCTTCCCTTTCTATAAGAATGGTTTTCAATCCTTCTGATGCAGCGTAAACTGCAGCACTTAATCCCGCCGGACCTGCACCGTATATGGACAGATCATATTCATCGTACTTAGGTTCCGTAATCCAACCCAGGTTACAGGCAATCTCTTCTAAAGAAGGATTAATAATTATTTTTCCATCCGGAAACGCTATTACCGGATGCTTTTGTGGATTGTCGAAAGAAGTAATTCCCTGGCCCTGCCCGTCATGCGAGAGGTCAAACCAGTCGAAATCAACAACACTTCTTTTTAAAAAATCCCTGATCGGATAAATTTCCTGAGAATCGGGAACGCCGTATAGTTTAAGTTTGTCCATACGCTACTTTGTCCTGGTTTTTATTTTTTTAATAATTTCTTCTACCGGATACTCAGCGGAGATACCATAACCATCCACAAGTAATCCTTTTATTTTTCCGTCTGTTGATGATATAGCGTATAAGATAGATTCATCTTCAGGATCTGAGGCACCCTCAAATCTGTAAAATTTATCAATCAGAAAATTTTCCGGATGCTGCGCGAGTGCATTTTGTTCATCAACGGATTTTACAGCTGTATTAAAATCGAAAGTATAGCCTTCTTTGGATAAGTGATTCATTACCTCGCTTAATGTGGTCATCTCACCTAAATGTTTCAAATTGTCGTCGCTCATCGTAAGTATTCGTTTTGGAGATTACAAATTAGCTTAAAATTTAATTAACTTATGCGTCAATTAACCTTATTTCCTTTTATACTCTAATGAATTTAGTTTGTTTCCCTCTGCAATTATCGCTCTGTTAATCTCGCTAACCCTTTTGATATCCATTTTCTCAACAGCGCGGTCGTAGCTCAGCAGTCCATTTACCTCATGTTCCACATCGGTTGTCTGGGTATAAACCGCTACGCTGAGTCCCTGATATTTCATCAACTGCTCAACCTGGCTCATTAACAGCACAAACCTATCCGTCAATGCTTCAGAGGTAGGTTCATAAGCATAAGCATTATTCTCTACAGGCCACATGTGCCCCCTCACAAAAAGCCCCACCCCTCCAAATTCACCTAAAGATGCTGCCCGTTTAGCGTCGGGTTTCGAGGCATCATTAGGACCAATGTAAATGTGGGTATCCACAAAGTCTCCATTACCCGGGTCTCCCGCAGCCTTTTGGTAGTCAGGATTGTTATTAAAGCCCGAATTTCCATTAACCAGCCTGGATGGATCATACTTTTTAACCCAATCGGTAATTTTCGGCACATCGAAGGCACCCCAATTTTCGTTGAAAGGCACCCATGCAATAATGGAAGGGGCGTTATAATGCTCGTCCATAATTTCCTTAAGTTCTCTGCGGAATGCCGGCCGTACCCTGGCCGTATCTTCATTCTGGTACCATATCGCCGGCATATCCTGCCAAAGCAGCATTCCCAGTTTATCTGCCCAGTAATAAAAGCGTTTGGGCTCAGTTTTCATGTGCTTGCGAATAAGATTAAAGCCGGCATTTTTTGTAAACTCAAGATCCGACTTTAGCGCTTCATCACTTGGTGCTGTAAGAATGCCGTCTGGCCAATAGCCCTGGTCCAATAGCCCAACCTGCATGATAAACTTTCCATTCAAAAGTGGACGTACTATGCCGGCCATCTTGCCGAGCCTGATATCGCGCATCCCGAAGTAGCTGCTAATTTCATCAGTTACTTTCCCATTGCGGTCTTTAACCGAGATTTTAAGATCATATAGAAAAGGCTCTTCCGGAGACCAAAGTTTGGGGCTGGTAATGGGCAGATAAAAAGTATTTCCGGCGCTTCCTTCCCACTGTGAGACTACTTTCTTCCCATCCATGGCAACAGCAGATAAATTTGACGTGCCAGCTTCCACCTTCACCTGCAGCCTGCTATGCTCCAGATCTGGTAAAAGTCTGATATTTGTGATGTGCACCAGACTAACCGGCTCGAGCCATACACTTTGCCAGATCCCCGAACTGAAGGTGTAGTCGCCGCGGGGGCCATTCTTTCCTGAAGGCATTGTCCCGTCGTTGGAATCGTAGGCGGAGACAATAAGCTCATTACGACCCGCCTTCAAGAACCTGGTAATATCCAGCGAAAAGCCATCGTATCCGCCGGAATGAGTACCAACCTTTTGTCCATTTACAAAAACGGTCGCCTCATGATCTACCGCCTCAAAGTTAATCAGTACATTTTTACCTCTCCATTTCTGTGGAATTTCAAAATATCTGCGGTACCACATATTTACTTCCTGTTTACGCTCGATTCCGGAAATCACGGATTCAGGGCAGTATGGTACAAGGATCTGCTCGCCATTAGTGGGGAATTCAATAGGTACACGGGGATTTAAAGCAGCCTTTTTTTCTTTACCCCCAATATAGTCCCATTTTCCATTGAGCGACTTCCACTCTCCACGGACCAGCTGAGGCCGCGGATAGTCTGGAAACGGGTTTGAAGAAGCCATTGCTGCCTGAGTCCATTTTGTGGGCAGTTTAGCTGTTTGGGCGAAAGTATATCCGCAGTAGTTTACCTGAAAAAAAATCGTTAAAAAAAGGATATTTAAAATCGTATTTTTCATAAAATGTTTTAAGTAAAAGCTTATCTGGATCAACACACCAAGATAAGCTTTTTAACATTCTAAATCGATTTATTGTTAAAAATTGTTTTTGGAATGGCTTAGTGAACAAGCAATTAAGCAGGCATAACGCATATCTGAACCGGCGGTTTTTACACGCCACAATGTTATCATATATATTCTCGGATTAAAAACCTTTAAAATATCTCAAATGGTAAACACAAGGCAACTTTATCCTTCAGCAGAATAATAAACCTGTGTTGGCTATTGATCGGAAGGATACACCAAACGGAACAACTGTACCCAGAAATGCAGGTAATCGTTACCAAAGCGCACATCGAAATGAAACAGACGCAAACATGCTGCGTCTGTACATTCTTTTTGATCACCGTGTTGGATATCGTTAAATGCATTTAATCATTTAAAAATGGATAATCGACATAACCATGCGCTCCGTTCCCAAACATGGTAGCCCTGTCCGGTTCGTTGAGTGTTGCCTCTTTTTCAAATCGTTTTGGCAGATCTGGATTGGCCAGGAATAGATGGATATATAGTCGGGATCTGAAAATGCCATTTTTTTGACCGTAATCATTTAAAAGCGATTTCCCTGCCTGTAGCCCCAGGTATTACTATTTTCTTTTTCATCTTTGTATTCTTTAATTGTTGTTTATAATTGACTATGCAAATATGCTACGATCAAAAAACGGAAACTTGTATCAGATCACTGTTTTGGCCTGGAGCATTTTAATGCAGCTACCTTGATCATAAAAAAATATAGATGAACGAACTTGAAAGTTATATCCACCACCATTTCGGCATTAGTCCGGATGACTGTCAAAAAGTGAGCGGATTATTTAAACCCGAGGTAATTGAAAAGGGAAACTATTTCTTAAGAACAGGTAAATTCTGCAATAAACTTAGTTTTATAGAAAGTGGTATTTTAAGAGTTTTTGTAAAGCTGCCAGAAAAAGAAGTTACCCAATGGATAGGCACTGCCGGTTATTTCATCACAGATCTCCAGGGTTTCATGTTCAGGAATGCCTCTCGGTTTGATATCCAGGCACTCACACCAACGCGTTTGTTTACGATCGATTACGAAGCGTACTTAACGATGGGAAGACTGGTGCCCAAATGGCATGAATTTGAAAAACTGTTTACGGGTAAATGTTTTGTAATGATGGAGAACCGAATCATGGACCTCATTTCCCTGACCGCCGAAGACCGTTATCAAAAACTCTTCGAGCACAACCGTGAACTTTTTAATCAGGTACCGCTTCAATACCTGGCCTCTATGCTCGGCATGACACCTGAAACTTTTAGCCGGATACGGAGGAAAATGGTTTCTTGATTTTTGTCAAGAGCTTACCCATTGTTTCAGGCATACATTTGAGCTAACAAAAATCATTGTCATGAATCAGCAAAAAGTGATGGATTTCACCATCAGAATTGAAGAAGCAGCCATAACTGCAATAGCTATTTATTTCTTAACGAAATATAATCTGGGATTATCGGTTTGGCTGTGGGTATTGCTATTTTTTGCGCCTGATCTTTCTATGATCGGTTACCTGGTGAATACCCGCGTAGGCGCTTTCACCTATAACTTATTTCATCATCGTGCGGTAGCAATAGTTCTGCTGGCAGCTGGTTTTGCGATGCACATAGATGTACTTATCTCCATAGGATTACTACTGGTTGCACATTCATCTTTTGACCGCATGCTGGGTTATGGTCTGAAATTTCCAGATGATTTTAAACATACAAGTTTGGGTTGGACAGGAAAATAAATTTCTCAATTTCAACAACGCTTTTTGCAAATAACAACAATAGTATGGTGGAGCTCAGCATTCTCCCGGGAGAAAAACCCCATGGCATTACCATAAGTTGTTTTCAGAAACATTCACGGTCTTAAAAGGAGCACTGGAAGTAGGAAAGGGTAAAGACATTCTCCATTTGAAACAGGGAGATGTGGCGACAATAACCCCAAACGAAAAACATTATTACCATAATGTTACTAACGTAGAATGCACGGTAACCACAACCATTAATCCTGGTAATAAAAACGTTGAAAATGCTCTTTTTATTTTAAAAGGATTAGCAAATGATGGTCTGTCCACCAGAGCGGGAACGCCGAAGAAGTTTTCAGACCTGGTCTTGTTTGTCTACTTAAGCAATTCCAGAATGGCAGGCTTTCAGAAAATAGCGGAGCCGGTGTTCAACTTTTTTGCTAAAGTCGCAATCAAAAAAGGGCATCTCAACAAATTACTACAACAGTATTGTAGCGGGACGTTATAAATCTTAGCTTAAACATCCGCTGGTTCTTTCAAGAAACGTTTAGATTTATATAACACCTATTCTTCATATCATTTCTATGTTTTTTTTCTATTTTTACACAAATAATGTTTATGAATAATTCCGCTCTCAACCCTTTAAAAAAACCTACATCCGGATTTTTAAAAACCGCACTGACCTTGGTTATGCTGGTCTTTATCTGCCTGCAATCCTGTAAAAAGGAAAAAGAAAAGATCACCTCAACCGGCCTTATCACAGGCACTGTCTTAAGCAAGAACGGACTGCCGCTTTCCGGCGTAAAAATTTCCCTGGACAACGAACAGAGAACTTACGTGTTCAGCGACGGTGAAGGAAAATACACATTTGACCGCATTCCAGTTGGCGGTTACAGCATACTGGCAGCCAAGGAAAAATACCTTTCGGAAAGTAAAAGAACTACTGTAACCCAGGATGGTACCACAAAACTGGACTTTCACCTGGAAGTCGGTGAAGCAACTCTGGAAATCGAAAAGGACAGTTATCAGCTACCTTATACCAAGACTTCGAATCTCATTAAAATAAAGTCCAATACCGCCTGGATGGTAACACTTTCTACCGATTGGCTAGACGTTGACAACCCGATAGGACTGGGCGACAAGGGCATCTATGTTGTTGCGGAAGAGAACCAGGCGGATACTGCAAGGACCGCGACCCTGACACTAACGGCAGGTATGGCCGTCAAGGTTATCACGATCATCCAGTACCCCAAAATCAAGCTATTAAGTGTATCGATGACCCATCCCATTACCGATACGGTTATCTTGACCTTCAGTGCACCAGTGAGTGAAGTGCAGATCACCTCCAAATATGATCTTTGTTTAAGCGACCTCGCCTACAACAGAACACCTATGAGCAAAGAAGTACGCTTCAAATATAGCTGTGGCAGATTAGGCCAGTCCTACCCTTTCCAGGTTACCTTTAAGGATAAGATTGCTAGCTATACCGAAAACTTTAATGTGGATTTTTTCTCTAAACGGATTGCCTATCCTGCGGTCTGGAGCGAGAGCACGCCGACATACTTTGTAAGCGATGATAATAAAACAGTCTGGTTTTCTATTTTCGATACGCAGATAGTCCAAAAAATTGATATGGAAACTTTTACCGTCATTAAAAATTACCCGGTCGATTTCAAGGTCAGAAAACTGGTCTATAACCCTTACAACAAACTGATTTACCTATTAACGAATACTCCGGACATATATGTGATGGATCCCGATGACGGTTCAATTGTCAAACAGATTAAACTAGAAGTGCTGGACGGGGACAATAACACCTACCCGACCATATATCCGCAGGCTCTTGCTTTTACCAGCTCCGGCATCGGAGCAATGGTCTGCGGCGCGAGGGTGAGCAGTGCCACCAGTTGGAAGATGATAGACAGCCGAAAAAACGACCTGGTTTATTACCATAAGCAAAAGGATAAAAACTATGAATATGGAAAGATAGAAGTCAATTATGACCGAACCAAACTGATTATCAAAGCTTATTTCAGTAATATCACTTTCAGTATAGACCCTGTCCAGGACGTGATCAGGGATATAACCATTCCAGTAAATGGTTCCCTTGGTGGAGTGGTTCCGAATAAAAAGAACAATAACCTCTATATGATCCAGACCTATGAGCAGTATATACACAACCCAGCAAACAACTACCTCAGCAAGATAACCTATCTGGCACATGGCAATGCGGGCGATTTTAGTTATAGAAGCGGTGAAGAGGAGATTATCTATGCTTTTGATACCGATAACTGGCTGCAGATACTGGATTATAAGAACGGCAAAACGCTGCTTACTTTCCCAACAATAAATGAGCTTTATTATGGTAAACCAATATCTACCACTAACGGCAGGTATTTAGTTAATTTTGGCAACTTTACCTTGTTCAGGTTTGATACAGAACTGTTCACAGTAAAAGGCCAAATTAATAAAACCGCAGTCAAGACTGCTTTTGTTAAATAAGGCCTGGATACAAACTTGACTATGTTTATCACCTGCAGTCGGCCACTAATGGCCCTTTACGGGATGGCCATAGCTTACCTCCAGATTGGTATATGCTGCCAATATTGATAGATAGTTATTGTTCGGTTATTCTAATGACCGTAGTTATAGCCAAGGAGCCAGATTTAGCCGATGAAAAGATACTCATCGTTGGATCACCCAGGTAATTAAGCCTAATCGAAAGTAACATTTCTCATCTTATTTGCAATAGTAAGCCTCAAAGTGTCCTTTAAAATCAATATTCTGTTCCGGCCATTTCACATTAACTTGGCCGCTCACCTTATCCCCTGTGATGGAACTGATGGTGATAATGGTTTGTTCTGAAGAGAATAATGAACCATTCTGACCGCTGGGGTCGCCCGGATCATTAACCAGGATATAGGTATCATTGCCCGAAAAAGTGCCTGTCTTTTTGGGCACCGTCAGGCGTATCGAAAAATCACTCAATGGCGAGCTACAGGTTTTAGATCCATCTCCTGCCAGGTATATACTGAACAGGTCTTCGGGGCGATAGTTGTTCATACTAAATTTTGTATAACGCTCCAGTGTCACTTTCGCCGTAAAAGGCGATCCGTATAGCTTTCCTGTAACTACCGTCGGCACATCTACCTCGGGTTGGGGTTGATCTTCCTTTTTCTTACAGCAGGTTAATATACTGATCAGTAAGATTAGACAAAAGAATCGTCTTAGGAGCTGATAAAAAGTCATTGTTATTGGTTTTAGGTAAAAGTATAGGGAATTGATAGGATTTAGTAATGCATCATTGAAAGACCGGAATGTTAAGATTTCATCCTGACGGAGCCCAGGCAAACTTCACCTTCTTCGATTCCCGTAACCCATACATTTAAAAATTTAATCCGGTCTCTGGTCAGCGTTTCCAGGTATATCGATTCGCACATGGGTGCCACCGAACCATAAGCTCCGCTCTTGGGGTATTTAGCGGCCAGTTCTGCATCACGAAGCTGAATCCAGAGCCGTTGTGCATTCCTGAATTTTTTAATGAAAGTAGTTTCCCTGAAATAGCTTTTCAGGATCTTTTGGTACACGCAATTTAGTTCCGCATCTGCCTTTTTATAGTCAGAATAGGCATTCATATTCATGGCAGTTTGTGACTGTGCAAGAGTCGAACCGCTAAAGAGCATAGTCATAACGACAAAAGCCAACAGGAAAATCGGGGATTGGTACAGGTTTTTCATGGGTTTGATTATGGATATTACCAATCTAAACCATAGAAAGATCCTTTTGTTTGAGCAATTTTTCTACCATACTTGGCCATATCAATACATTTGACCCCTTCTCGCCAATTTACAAATACGCAGCCCAATCAAAAAATTACAACAAATCTATTGCTGGTGAGACGGGGTCAATTTATCCCGGGTTATCCACCTAATATGTTCCAAAGCAAACTGTAATACTTCATGTTCCCATCTGGGCTTTGCGGTTAACGGAGGCATAAACTTAATTATTACCAGTTTTCATCTTTACTGGTGATCGCCTTGAAATATTTCTCTATTACTGAATTAAAATATCCCTCTAATGCTTTTATTGCCTTTTCATCCTTAACCTCACCTTTCTTATTAAAGAAGTCACGCATATCCTTCTCCCTATAAATATCTCCAGTATAGGTGCTAATTTTATTTATCGAAATGCCAATTTTAACCTTATTGTCCTTGAATTCGTAAGTCGAAGTGTAATTGATATTCCAGCTGGGATTCAGGTAAAGCACTTTCATTTTCACAGCACCTTTATCTATTCCATTCAAAGTGATACTTTCTCCATCAAATAAAAAAAGCCGATCTAAGTTAATAAATCGGCTTTAAATGGTGGAGAATATCGGATTCGAACCGATCACCTCTTCACTGCCAGCGAAGCGCTCTAGCCAAATGAGCTAATCCCCCAAAATTTAAATATTCAATAACCAAAGTGAGAATGACCAAATCAATTATTGAAAACAAGCTTCCGGCTTGAGCAGCAAAAATAGCAAATACTTTCTCGAATGCAAATGATAATTCATCTTTTTAGTTAATCTTTAATTTTAACAGCAAACAATGCCATTAAACAGATTACACCAAATGCCGATTGCATAGGATAATTGATGAATAGAAAAAGTACAAATGTGGCAATGAGCAACATTACAAAAAACATAATGGCCTTAAAAGCCGTATCCATATAACACATGGCTACGATAGCCAAAAGGTAAAACGGAACAGCAACGGCAATTATAAACATCACCGAAAATAAATTCCTAATATTAACCGGATATTAAATCCCCTTTAGATTTTATTCATTCAAGGCTTAGATTAGCTATACGCATTGACTTCTTTGCGGTTTAACAGCGCCTGATAGCAGTCTACAAACTGGGCAACGTTAAATCCATCCATCAAAGCATGGTTTACATGTATAGAAACCGACATTATTTTTCTTTCATTTTCATCTCTAAGCTTGCCAAAAGATATTTTAGGACAGCTATCCTGGTAAGCATAATTTCGGGCATGCGATAAAGAAGTGAAATTTAACCAGGGCAGTGCCGAATAATGAATTACATTTTCGCCCGATGAGGAAGGGATTAAACCCGTGCTGGCCTGTACCTTTTCAATCTCCTGATTGGCTGCTGTTCTAAAATCTTCAAAATCCTCATAGAAATCCATATAACCAAACCCAAAAGTGCCGTTTGGCCGGTTAATGGTAGCCGCAGCATTTACGGTATCGTATTTCCAAACCTCGCCATCTATAATGCGGTAGCTAAAAGGCTCTACCTGATTGGCAGCTACCAGCGATTTGTGCAGGTAAAGCAGGAAAAAAGAAACATTGTTTTCTTTTGCTTCTTCATAGGTTGCGGTACAATCTACCTCTACGGTTACGCCGAAAAAAGGTTCTTCAAAGGCGCTAAAAAATTTAAAATGATCTTTTCTGATCCAGGTATTGATATCTATTTTTTCTTTCATTCAATTAGTTTTGGTAAAACATCAGATAGACTTTCCATCTGGTAAAAATTTACATGTTCAATGGTATGATCAATGTGCTCATGCACCCATGTGGTGTGAAAAGGGATGTGAACAGCATGTCCGCCAATATTTAGTACCGGTAAAACATCCGATTTTAAGGAATTGCCCAACATTAAAAATTCTTCAGGTTTACAATCCAGGTGTTTGAGCAGTTTTTGATAATCGCTTTCCTGTTTATCACTCATAATTTCGATATGGTGAAAATAATGATCCAGTCCTGATTTGGTCAATTTTCGTTGCTGATCAAGTAAATCGCCTTTGGTAGCCACTACCAGTTTATATTTTCCATGTAAGGCTTTCAGTACTTCTTCTACCCCATCAAGCAGTTCTACCGGTTTATTGAGCATTTCCTGCCCGAGTGCTATTGCCCTGCTAATCACAACAGGGTCTATTTTACCTGCTGTTATCCTTAAAACGGTTTCGATCATACTCAACACAAAACCTTTAATTCCATAACCATAAAGTGGTAAATTGGCTATTTCTGTTTTGTAAAGCTCTGCCAGGATGTTGTGCCGCGGCATAAAATCTTCTAAAAGGCCTGCAAACTGCTCTTCGGTTTCGCGGAAATAGGGTTCATTTACCCAAAGGGTATCATCAGCATCAAAAGCAATTACAGTAATTTGATTTTTCATGGTTATGCTTACTTTAGCACCACAAAAGTAAAGCAACAACTACCTTTAAAAAAGGACAATTGTCTCGACTAAATAAATATGCTACGTACCAACCTTACTTTCTTGTCATTTATTGAGCGTTTTAGCACTGAAAATAAAGAAGAGGCCATTATAAAAACTTTAAAGCAGGGTATAGATTTGTTGAGCAGGGCGAAAAAATCAGCAACATTTACATCATTAAGGATGGGATTAGCAAATGTTTTATTTCTGAAGAAAACGGTAAGGATTTTATTATCGAATTTTTAGGTAAGGGCGAAGTAGTTGGCGAATTAGAAGCTATAAAAAAGATCAATTGTTTGTGCAATGTAGCCGCAATAAGTGAGGTTACCGCCTATGTTATATCTGATCATCTTTTCCTTTCGCTGATTAATAAAAGTAGTGAGTTCACTACCATCTTACTCCAGGAATTGTCTACCAGAATTATCCAAACCAGTACGCGGGCATCCTTCCAACAGTTATATACTTTAGAATATGCCCTTTTAAAATTGCTTAAATTGCAGGCTGATGAGCATATTTCCATTTCTAAAGAAGACATGGCGGCCTATCTGGGTATCTCTGTAAGAAGCTTTAACAGAAGCCTGAAGCAGGTAATAGCTAAAGGTGGTTTTGATACCCCTGAATTTAAAAACATCATGCAGCTAACGAGTATGAAAAAACTGCTGGAAAGATTAAGATAATCTATTATTATCGCTCAAAAGCTATTTTAAAATCAACAGTGTGTTTTCATGATCCGTTTAAGTAATTGAAATTTACCAACTTTTTGCCTATCGTGTACACACATCTTCTGGTTTGGTTTTTTTATTCCTTTTGCTAAGCAACTTTAATACAACACAGGTTTTACCGAAGAACGCCGTCAATCCCAAGGGCCAGAGAAATCAAAAAAACGGTTGCAGGAAAGAACAAATAGCATTGCCAAACCTAAAACGCAGTGGTTTTGTGTTCATAACGATGATTTAATTTTAAAAAATATTGAACACAAAACGAAGTGCCACCGTTTTTTTGATGCGTGTAGGGTTGTGTAAAAGGCCCATTGCTGGATTGACAAAGCGCTTTGGGTACTTTGGCGCTCCAAAGTACCATGCCACCGCGGCATAGAGCGGAAAACTTCAATATTAGCGTTAGAGTTAGCCAGGAAATATACTAAAATAAATTCAGCAGGACGATCGCCTTAGAGAGGGGCTAAACACAATAGGGCCTGTTTGCCGGAAATAATTCTTGCCTGCAATATAAAACCTGAAATTAATTCAATTGCAGCTTTCCGTATCGCTACAGGTCAGCGCGAAGGCGCTAACATTCAAAACCTAGACTACATCTTTCAACAATTTCTACCTTGCGTTTCCTTCCTCAATAGCTCAAAAATCAGCAAACATTTAAGGATCAAGTTTGTTAAAACAATCTATAAAAGAAAATCTGTATGGCCCATTTATTTCAATCTAAATACAACAATCACAGATGAAGAATGCTGCCGGAATCAGGAAATCTTGTTAATTTTATATCCACATAAACAACAGCTTAACATAATTTACACATCCAAAAAGCCTATTTAAAGCACAAATATGAATGTAGAAGACGTTTTTAAGAACAACGAAAAATGGATCGCCAATAAACTGGCTATTGATCCTGATTACTTTACTGAATTATCAAAAGGACAGAGTCCGGAGTTTTTATATATCGGATGTTCAGATAGCCGTGTTACGGCAGAAGATTTAATGGGCATACAACCAGGTCAGGCTTTTGTACACCGGAATGTGGCGAACCTGGTAAACAACGTAGATTTAAACGTAATGACGGTTCTAAACTATGCTGTGCGCCATTTGAAAGTGAACCATATTGTGGTTTGCGGTCACTACAACTGCGGTGGTGTTAAAGCGGCGATGCAACCTGCCGATATGGGCATATTAAACCCTTGGTTAAGGAATATCCGTGATGTATACCGCATCCACAGAGATGAATTAAATGCAATCGCCGATGAGGGTGCCCGATATAATCGCCTGGTAGAACTTAACGTGCAGGAACAATGCGTAAACCTGTTAAAAACCGCAGCAGTACAGGAAGCAATAACCAACCGTGGGATAACGGTACATGGCTGGGTTTTCGATATCCATACAGGTAAATTAATCGACCTTAAAATCGATTTCGAAGCCATTTTGAAAGATATTAAGGAGATTTATAATCTTTATTAAGTCCCAAGTCCTTAGTACAAATTGCATAAAAAACCTCGCAGGTTTTTAAAACCTGCGAGGTTTAAATACTCCTAAACATCGACTCTGGACTAAAGACTCCTGACTAAGGAATAACCTACCTTCCCATCCAACCGCCATCAACGGTCAAGATTGTTCCATGTACATAATCACTAGCCGGTGAAGCCAGGAATATTGTTGGTCCTTTAAAATCTTCTGGTGTTCCCCATCTTCCGGCAGGTATACGAGATAATATAGAAGTGCTTCTATCCTGATCTTCGCGTAAAGCAGAAGTATTATCAGTTGCGATATATCCGGGCGCAATCGCATTTACATTTACGCCCTTTGAGGCCCACTCATTTGCAAAGGCCTTGGTTAAAGAGGCAATTGCACCTTTACTGGCGGCATATCCAGGAACGGTAATACCACCCTGGAATGATAGTAATGATGCTGTGAAAATTACTTTTCCGCTTCCTCTGGCAATCATCTCCCTGCCAATTTCGCGTGTTAAAATAAACGGTGCTGTTTGGTTTACGGCAATTACTTCATCCCAATATTCATCCGAATGTTCAGCAATTGGCTGACGTAAAATCGTTCCGGCGTTATTTACCAAAATATCGATAACAGGATGATCTGCTTTTACCTGGGCCGCAAAAGCCAGGGTCTTTTCGCGTTTACCAAAATCGCACTGGTAAGCATAAAATTTTCTACCCAGCGCTAAAATTTCTTTCTCAACAGCACTACCCTGAAGTTCGAGACTTGCAGAAACGCCGATAATATCGGCACCTGCTTCGGCCAAAGCTAAAGCCATAGCTTTCCCTATTCCCCTTTTACAACCCGTAACTAATGCAGTTTTACCTGCTAAATTAAATATGTCAGACATGATGTTTAAAATTCAGTTTTTAGATCTCTCCATTTCGCTACGCTTCATCCGATAACTATCGGATTGAGATGACGATCACTAGATTGATTTATTATTTCAGTTCGTTAATGGCACAGTGATCCATATCGCCATAATCTAAGTTTTCGCCGGCCATTCCCCAAATAAAAGTATAGTTGCTTGTACCTGCTCCGGAATGAATAGACCAGTTTGGCGAAATTACCGCCTGATCGCTCTGCATCCAGATGTGACGAGTTTCTTGCGGCTGGCCCATAAAGTGGCAAACACTCTGCCCTTTTGGAACTTCGAAATAGAAATAGGCTTCCATCCTTCTATCGTGCGTATGTGCAGGCATGGTATTCCAAACACTGCCCGATTTTAACTCGGTCATACCCATTTGTAACTGGCAGGTTGGCAAAACACTATTCACTAACAACTTATTGATTATTCTATGATTCGCTGTTTCAGGCGTGCCCAATTCTACAATCTCCGCTTCGGCTTTGCTTACCTTTTTAGTAGGGTAAGTATGATGTGCAGGGGCAGAATTGATATATAATTTCGCAGCCTCACCCGGTGTGGCAGATTCAAAAAATACTTCTTTTGTCCCCTTACCAATGTATAAAGCTTCTTTATAATCCAGCTCGTATTTTTCGCCATCAGCAGTAACAATAGCTTTTCCGCCAACATTAATAATCCCCAGTTCCCTGCGTTCTAAAAAGTAAGTTGCTTTTAAATCATCAGGATTTGGAAGTGCTACTTTCTGATCAACAGGCATTGCACCGCCAACAATATACCTGTCAAAATGAGATAAAGTTAGGTTTACCTGGTTGGCCTCAAATACGTTTTCGATCAGGAAATTTTCCCGCAAAGCTGCGGTATCCATTTGTTTAACTTCTTTAGGGCTTTGAGCGTAACGGCTTTCGAATTTATTCATTGGTTAAAAATTGAGTTTTGAGATCGGGACCTGAACTCATAACAGATCCTATGGCAAATATATTTATACGATATTTATTATTGGTATGAATACTCAACTTTATAATCCTTTTTTATGGTTTGTCCGCTCCAGGCTTTTAAACTGGTCAATGGTGCGGGTGAATCTGTTCAGAATTTATGATCGGCAGGCAGTCCTAGGGTTAAAAAGCGAAACTAACTACGAACAGATCAACAGGTCAGAAAAAACAAGTTTATATTTCATTTTCGTTAAATATCTGCGTTTAATAGCTAAAGCGAGTTTTTTCCAATTATTTGGAGCGCAAATCAGTACAATTATTCAGGTTTCTTCCGCTCGTTTGTAGTGCCGGCGTGAAGCCGGCAGCTACCATTCCAATTGGGTCTATATGGCAGGGCAGGCATTACTATTACTGGTTAATAGCACAGCCGGCAAACATCAATTTTCGCATTTTTTGCACAACCCCCTGTTCATAAACCCGGTAGTAGCGGCAGCCTCCGATTCTTCATCGGAGCTATAGCGAATAACGGGGCTGCTGTTGCCGAAGAAATACTGAACATTCATTTTCAGCTAAAAACAATAAACTTAACTTAAGCTTTGGGATAACCTGATACAAAAACAAATTGCCAACTCGGTAGGTTTTAATGACTGAGTTTACCAACAACACTTAACCCATACCTATTCTGCTAAGCTGTTGATCGAAATGATCGTTCATCATACGCTGATAAACCTGTTCTGCAAGTACATACAATAAATCTGCCTTCTCAAACAGGCGTAACACATCCGGTTCACTGATCGTGTAATTGTTTTCGTAGCGAACAGCCAGATAAGCTTCATCAAGCAAATGCAACAGGCTAACCTCTTCTTCCCTATCATTAAATAACTCGGAAAGCGGCTTTACATAAGGTTTAATATACAATTGATGAACTTTAATACGGTGCGTTTTTTTATCCTTTCCCATTACCAGAACTTCAATTACCCCGTACATCAGATCGAAAACCTGATGCAGCATAAAAGCGCAGTATGCTAAATGTTGCTGTTTAAAATAGAATGTTGCGCCCGATAAAAATTTATTGGCCTTATCAATTCCCTGCTGATACGTAGTGCTCACCTGATCTGCAACAAGTTCCGGTGTGCCCCCGTTTAGAAAAGTTCCTGAAATACTGAATAAACAATTTTGAGCGGTGGTGGCATAGTAAAAAAACAAACTTCCCTCCAGTAATGCCTGCTCCACCTCATGTACATGGAAAACCCGGTAACTCCATTCCATTTGCCCGTTAAACACAATATTTAATACCGGCGTTAATTCGTTTAAAATACGTACATGTTTAAACGAAACCATAATCAGCATTTCTTGCGCTGCCTTACCGGCCAGAAAGTTGTTATGGAGATAAATGTACTGAACGGGCACTGCAGCCGTAATACCCTTTAACAAACGCACTATGCTTTCATCTTTTAGCGCATCATGCCCCAGGTTTAAATATTTACTCCCCATAATATTCCCTTTCATCATTTTCACTAAATGCAGGAGTATTGATCATTACAAAAAAAGCTTCCATAATCATCATCATGCTTTCATACTGCTCAAACAAAAATTCCTTATCCATTAGTTTAATGCTGCTCCTGGTACTGAAAGCCGCATATAACCACTCTAATAGCCCTAAACGCAACTGTTTAATTTTTTCGGGAATAAAAAAGGACTCCACAAACAGGTAAGGATTTTCTATATGTACCGCAGTCAGCGTATTTACCTCACACAGTTCTTTGAGGTAGGCATCGCTGTTTACAAATTGATCTTTAGCAGCGGGCAAACCTTCGGGAGGTGCGCCCTGATAAGTTAGTTTTTTAGCCGTGATTAAATAACCCGCATTAAGCAGTTTTGTAAATTGGTTATAGAAGAAAAAATAATCGGCCACATCGCTCACACATTGCTCTTCTGCCAGGGCAGCTTTGTACCAGTTTTTTAAATAAGCTTTATGCCCGCTAAGGTTATCCAGGCTAAAGAAAAATTCAATCGCTTTAAATGGATCGTTAAATAATTCCTGTTCGAAAGCCAAAGGCGATGTACTTTCGAATATGGCCATATGGTAGTAGCGATCGATCTTTTTGAAACTATTTCTGGTAATAATCCTTTCGTGGATGAGCCAGCAAGCCTCAAGCATTTTTTTGGTGTTTTCGTAAAACGCCGCAACATACTGGTCCCAATCCAGATCGAGGTTATTTTCCAACGCGGCCAACAGCCATTCTTTGTAAACCAGCTTATAGGTATCTGATTGAAAAAACAGGAAAATATCAAGAAAGGTAAGTTTTGGGTTTTGCATTTCTCCGCTGCTTAACAGTTTCGGATAGTAATCGAGCAATACCGTTTCGCGTTCCACACCACATTCATCAGCCCCAATCGCTTTCACAAATGCGGTATCGGTTTCAATGTGGTTAAAAATTAAATCCGAATAATCGAAAAGCGGCACCAGTTTTTCGTAAAAAACCAACAGCTGTGCCGGGTGCTTTTGTGGCGAAAAATCGAATTCGTTCTGTGGAGGGATTAACCAGTTTTTTAAAAAATTTAAATGGTAGCTTACGCCATTAGATGAAAAAAAGCTTTCAATTGCACCAATAAATGCCACAGTTTCTTTTTTAAAATTTAAGTTCCCTTCCATAGTGTATATTTTTTAAATGATTATATTAGCTAACGAATTTAGCAAAAAATATATAGTTAAACTATAATTAATTCATAAAACTTATCAACATTTCTCATGAATGAAAATCAGCGCTTAAAAAGGTTAATGGAATTACTGCATTTTAAGACTCAAAAGGATTTTGCTGCTGCATTGAATATTCAACAAGGTTCTTTATCAGATATTTTAAGAGAAAGGGTCAACGTATCTAATGCTATTAAAGATAGGTTAGAAATGAAATTCGACGTCAATTTAACCTGGCTGGAAGATGGAATTGGCGAACCTTTTTTCAAAAAGAAACGAGCAGTTGGCGAAAGCAAAGAGGGCGTTCCTTACTTTGATATGAGCCTATCTGATGCGAAAGACCGCATCGTAGAAGAACAGCGGGCAGAATACCTGGTAAATTACCTTCCTTTTAACGATTGCACGGCCTATTTACCAGTTTATGGCGATAGCATGTACCCAAAATACGGCGCAGGCGAAATTATAGCAATAAAAGAAATTACCAATTACGAAATTTTACAATGGGGCGAGGCTTATGTGGTAATGACGGATGAAGATAGTAACAGTCTGCGTACCATAAAACTAATTTTTCAGCACACTGATGATACCAAATTAATCCTCCGTTCTTCAAATCCAAATTTTAAAGGCGATACCGTAATCAGCAAAAAAAATATCCAGGCACTTTACCTTATAAAAGGCAAAATTACACGGAATATTATTTAGGTAAAGTAATATGTCATCCTGAGCTTGTCGAAGGATCTGGTTTAAACATCTTGCAAGGCGTTTCGACGGGCTCAACGTGACAAATTCGGAGTGAATTACAAATACGAGTGAGATTCGCAAACTGGATCTGCGTCATCATCTTTAATCAGCGGGAATAAATAAAAAAGGCTCCCGTAGATCAGCAGATTTTCGCAGATTTAAAAAGCCATGCAGGAATCTGTATTATAAAAATGTCATCCTGAGCCTGTAGAAAGACCTGGTTTAAATATGCCTTCAGATTTTTATGTTGCATTAAGATTCCCGCCTGCGCGAGAATGACGACCGTATTGGTAGATTCTGTCTGGAATTGCAATAGTCTACTGGAGATTTTTTTTTGTCATATTATTTTTATTGAGAAGCATTACTTTAGATATTTTTCTTTCTTTTAAGCTGCGATTTTAGGATTTATTGAGCTGTTTGCAA
>Ga0190271_10000114_pt1 | contig 42122 bp, 60 predicted proteins | sample Popmic356T_FD_133747 | JGI IMG/M metagenome (GOLD analysis project Ga0190271, IMG submission 133747) | Populus adjacent soil microbial communities from riparian zone of Weber River, Utah, USA - 356 T | ecosystem: Environmental > Terrestrial > Soil > Riparian zone | place: USA: Utah | collected...
ATTTCTTGGTAGTGGGCTACTAAGCAAATGGCCCATAATACCCAGAGTTTATCAACCGGGGATAACTGTAAATTTGCAATCGGCATCGTTACGAACTCGTTGCAAAATCATCGAGATGACAAAATCGTGATTTCTCGATAAGGGTAATGTGGCGGTATGGTGACAACCCCTCCTGGCACGGGACAGGAAATTTCGCGCCAGGAGGGAATTGTTCGCATCACACTAATATGGAGTTAGTGCATGTCCGACCGTATCTATACTAATGATGAGTCGAGTGCCAATCACAATCATGTGATCATTGCGGAAGCGTGCGGTCGCGGTGTGCTGACCAAGACCAATTTCGCTAATGGCACACAGAAATCCTATGATCTAGTTAAATACTTTAACTTTAGCGAATTCGAGTTATCGGATTTACGCGATCTATATGCATTGAGTATTGGTATGCTAACACAACCAAAGAGATGTTTCATTAGAGCACGAATCAAAGATCCTAGTAAAGCTAGGAAAGTAGTCCGCAAAGTTAATGGTGATGAAGCAACGTTAGTGTTAGAGAAATGTAATTGGTTCGTATTAGATATAGACTGGAAAGATGGTGAATATACTGGTGATGTATTAGTTGATAGTCAGAGTGTACTCCTGGCGTTGAATTCCGATAAATTTAAGGGTTGTGATTATTTCGCAGTAGCATCAGCGAGTTATGGTTTCAAGCCTGGAATAAATATGCGGATGTTCTTTTGGTCGTCAAGACCAGTTAGTGGTCTTGATGTTAAAAACTGGTTAGGTGATACTAACGGTGTTAGTGATCCTGCTATACTTAATCCAATACAGATAATCTATACTGCGGCACCAATGGGAATTGATCCAGTTGCTGGTAAGAATAGAGTAGTATGGAAAAGTTCGATACTTAGGAAAAACAATGGAATGGTGGATGTTAGGATAACTGATGATTGGAGTCTGCGAGGCGCACCCGAAATAGTATACAACAAAGAACGAGCTATCCTAAATGCCAATGCACACTATAACAGAATAGGTTTGTTAGATATTGGTTATCGGCATCCTGGCTTGATAACTGAATGCATTCCACTTGGTAAACTAGTTGGTCAAGGTCATTTTGAACGCGATGAAGTAATTGATCGCGCATATGAAGAATGTAGTAATTGGTATGGTAATCGCGATCCTGAAAAAGATAGGCAAACTATTATTTGGGCAGTTGATAAAGGCATCGCCGCAATGGATGCTAATAATAATCAGACAGGGGAATTCTAATGTCACCGGAACTGCAACAAATAATCGATTCATTAAGCAAGTTTGGTGATCAAGCGGCAGCGAAACAATGGTTCAATGAAAATCGTGGCGAAGTCATTCCGCTCCTGGCGGCACAATTCGAAGAAGACAAATATCAATATGATGTAGTAATAGAATCGTTAATAGGCTTTTTCCCAAAAGGAATGATCAAACTTATAAGAAGTGAAATTGCCAGTTCAGTACAGAATCTCCTGGCGAAGATGCGCCAAGAACGAATGAAACCACATTGGATCGATGAAAATGATCCGCCTAAATTAACTGTAGACGATAAAGGTAAACCAACTCCAACACAACAATCGTTAGTGGAAATACTGAAAAAGAGCAAATATCTACGAGTTATATATGATGAGTATACCAATAAGAACTACTTTGAAGTATTTGGCGAATACAAATTACCGTGGGTTTATTCAGTGGAGAATGCTTTTACATTGGAATACCATATTCAACACAAAGAGAAAAGCGTAAATTCTATATCTTATTTACCAACTGATATGAAATATCAGAAGTCTGCGTTGAAGTATTACATGGCTAATTTCTTTGATCAAGAAATGCGATGGATTACATTGGAGGATTCTATAAATGTTGTTGCTAATGACAATCGGATAAATGTTGTTCGCGATCATTTCAGTAATGGATTAGAAGAATGGGATGGTAAAGATCGTTTCGATGTATTACATAGACATGCTGGTGTTAGAGATGCTGCTGCATCACGTTTGGCAATGAAAGCGATTTTACTCGGTGTTATGGCACGATCATTTAAGCCGGGATTTCCATTTCGTACTACTGTTGTATTAGTAGGTGAAGAGAAAATCGGCAAATCATGGTTAGCAGAAAAGTTGAATATACACTTGAAGTTTTTCCTTGAATTTACTTTCAACAAGAATACTAGTGAAGAAGAAATAGGTCGGAAACTGGAAGGACGTATGGTAGTAGAACTACCAGATACAGGCGGGCTTGGTGTGCGTAACGATAATCAGATTAAATCGTTTCTTACACAGAAATATGATAATTTCCGACGTATGCACGCTGATAATGTCGAAGGTATTGGTAGAAGTTGTATCTTTATCGTTACATCTAACTCAATGGAATACTACCTAGGCACCAGTGGTGGAACTCGTTTCGTTCCAATTGCAGTAACGAAATTTGATCGAGAAGCAATTGAAGCAGAGTTTCCACAATTATTTGCACAAGCTAAGTATTTGTGGGATCATGGAGAAACACCAGAACTAACAACAGAAGAGGAAGAACTACAACAACAATTGATTAAGCAACAAGAAGTTAAACCCAATTTTTATTACTTGTTGCTTAGGACATTGAGAATAAAAGATCGTGCGGTCTATTTCACTCCTGGCGCTGATGGTTGGCAAGAAGGTATCAAAATCGATGATGTATTGGAATGGTTGCAAACTGGTGATGCTAACAGTTGGTATTCCAGTGATAAAGAGAGCAAATACCGTAGTGAAATAAAGTCAATACTCAAAAGATATTTTCATATTGATAATCCGCAACGACGTGTTTTAGTGCCTCGGCGTAAAAATCCTGACAAAGTAGAAAACAACTATAATTATCATTACTTAGGAAATGTGCCGTGGGATGAATTCATCGAATCATTAGTAGAATAACGTTCTCCTGGCGGCTCGTTTCTTTGAGGTATGTGAGGTATGTGAAGGTATGTTTGAGATGGCATGTAAACATACCTTGGAAAGCCTATGAAATCACTCAATTTTTTCGGAAAAGTATGGAGGTATGCTTAAAATAATAGGTTTGCTTTCTATAGCCGAAAAATGGTATGGGGGTTTTTACAGCTTCAACGTTTTTTCGCCTATAGACAATGACCCCCCCCGGTATGTCGCATACCTTGCATACCTTGAATACCTGAAGCGTCGCCAGGAGCAACTAACAGTAACAAACTCGTGATCGAGGAATGAAATTTGAAATTAGCGGTTGACGCCCATGGCCAATGCCATAATGTGGGCATACGTTCCCCGAAATGGATGAGAGCGGGGAGATGGAAGACACCACTTGCGGTTGCATTTTCTACCCCAGTATGCAACCGCTTTCTTTTGAACTAAGCGTAACGAATCGGTTGGGAGCGTAATAACAAGGTTTAGTCAGTATCTTGGAGTGTTCCACTGAAACCGAACGTTAATAAAGTAATGAAATGCCACTAGAAAAAGACATCGCAAAAGAGTTTACTAAGATATTCAAGCAATATAGTCTGTATATACCTAACAACACTACTGAAAGCGGTTGGCCTGATAGACTAATACAAACGCCTAACAGTGTAATAGTAGCCTGCGAACTAAAGAGGGTGTTTGTTAATCTAAGCAACTATTACTTACTGTCCGATCTGCGCCAGGAGCAATGTGCATGGCTTGCTAAATGGCAGCGATCTGGCGGTAAATGCTTTGTGTTAGTTGGAGTCATTAGATTTGATCTGTTAGTTGGATATCACTGTATAACACAGAGTAATTGGTCAAATTGGTTACTGGCAAATAAGTCTAGATATACTGGCCAAGGAATGCGAACTAGTTCCGAAGTACTAGTATGGTTCAAGGAATACATTGGTGCCTGACGGATTCGAACCGCATCAAGAACTAGCTAAGATTTGGGCGTTACAGGATGTTATTAGAGAATGTCGTTTAGATACGCCGGATAATCTAGCTAGATTGCGTGCAATTCGTGACGATCCAGAAACGCCACCTGATACTGTATTGCGTGCAATTGATATGTTGTGGAATCGAGCCTACGGTAAGCCTAGACAATCAGTTGTTATTTCGGATGTGGGCAGTGGTGCTAGAAGTAAAGTAGTAATACTGCCGGATAACGGGAGAAGTGTTATTACTGAAGGTAAAGTGATAGATGCGGATGTGTAACTAGCGCAAATCTGCGCTAGTATCGGGGGCGAAACATAATTGTTAGATGGCGTAGACACTAGTAACGCGATAATGCCGCAACCGGGGCCGCAATCGATGTTTCTAGCATCGCGTGCGGATATTGCGATTTATGGTGGTGCGGCTGGCGGTGGTAAATCTTACGCTTTGTTACTAGAACCATGCCGACATATGGAAAATCCAGATTTCGGTGGCGTAATATTTAGAAGACAAGCAATTCAAGTAAGAGCCGAAGGCGGTTTATACGATACTAGTTTTGGTATATACGGTCAACTAGATGCTACGCCTATGTCTAGTCCGTATCCGAAATGGACTTTTGCTAGTGGCGCTTCAGTAGCGTTTAATCATTTGTCTAGTGATAGCGATCTGCTATCCTGGCAAGGTTCGCAAATCCCGTTTATTGGTTACGATGAACTAACGCATTTCACTGAACGCCAATTCTGGTATATGCTATCCCGTAATCGCAGTGTTAGTGCTATCAGACCTTATTTAAGAGCAACAACTAATCCGGATGCGGATAGTTGGGTGGCGAAACTAATTGAATGGTGGATCAATCAGGATACTGGTTACGCTATACAAGAACGTAGTGGCATAGTTCGTTACTTTGTAAGAATGGATGATACGCTACATTGGGCAGATACCCGCCAGGCGTTGCTTGATAAATACCCGATGTTGCAACCTAAGTCTCTAACATTTATTCCTAGTAAGCTAACTGACAATAAAATACTCATGGACAACGATCCTGGGTATATGGCTAACTTAATGATAATGGGGCGAGTAGACAGGGAACGCCTACTAAACGGTAATTGGAAAGTCAAAGAACAAGCAGGTAGTTACTTCCCTAAAACAAAGGTGAATATACTATCTGCAATTCCAACAGATGTAAAGAATTGGGTGCGTAAATGGGACTTAGCTGCAACCACTATTAGTGAAGCTAATCCTAGTCCTGACGCTACCGCATCTGTTTTGATGGGTAAACGAGAAAACGGTCGTTTTGTTATTGCCGATGGTATTAATTTACGCGAAAATGCCAGTGATATACGTCAAGTAATTCGTAACATACTTTCGCAGGATCACGCCAGGAGTCGATCACTAACTACAATAATTCCGCAAGACCCTGGACAAGCTGGCAAAGACCAAGCGTCTAGCCTTATATCATTTCTGTCTGGATATAAAGTAAAAGCGGTCAGAGAAACTGGCCCTAAAGTTACAAGAGCAGAACCATTATCTGCACAATGGCAAGCTAACAACGTTGATATAGTAGCTGGCGCTTGGAATGATCATTACTTGACGGAAATGGAAAACTTTCCTGATAGTAGTCACGATGACTATGTTGATGCATCTAGTGGTGCATTTCTTGAACTAGCTAGCAAGGTCAGTGACCATGCTAGACGATTAGCACTCGCAGAATAGGGGAAAACGTATATGCTAAAGTATCTACTAGCAACAACGGCAGCAATTAGTATGTTTGTGCTCGCGCCAGGAGCACACGCTGCGGTTATTGCCGCTTTCTCGCAAGTATCGCCTACTAATACAGTAGTAGCTACCGATAACAGTGTTACTACCAACATTGTTATTGACGATGCCGTTACAAATGTATCTACATTTGGCGGTGGTGGTGCGCTAACTACTTATTTCAGCCTAAATTCTACTAGCACTGATGCTGCGGTACAGGTAGGTGGTGCGGTAATTCAGCACTATGACGGAACGTTTTGTTTTACTTCCGCGATTAACTGTGGAGGCACTAATTACCTCACAGGTGTTTTTGATGATGCAGCGTTTGGTGCCCTTGGTGGACCGGGACTAGTTGTAAATGTAAACAATCCACCGGATGCACTAACACTCACATCCGATATTATTCCGGCGATTGATCTGCAACCACCTAGCAGTTTTTCATTGGCGTTTACTAATCTAACGCCAGTGCTTTCTATTGATGGCGCAACAATCAATGGATTTACTGCCGCTTTTGCTGGTGTTGTTAGTGCAAGCACTGGTACTGATGTGCCCGAGCCAGGAGCATTGGCAATACTTGGCCTAGGACTAATGGGCCTTGCTGGCGTGAAGTATCGCAAGTAATGAACGCAATTCAGTCCAGACAAGACGGTTTCCAGAATTTATTGTCTGGACTGAATACTGCTGGCCTAGATCGTACATCTAGCACATTTTACAAAGGCGGCTCTTGGCGCAGAGGACTAGAACGTTTTTGGGCTAGTCGTTTCAGTTATTACGATTATGCTGATATTTATGTTGGCAGTGGAATAGCACAAAAGATCATTGATCGGCCCGCTGATGATTGTTTCCAGCGTGGACTAATTATAGAAGGAGATGAAGAGGGTAGTATATACGATGAGTTTGATAGACTATCTGTATATACTCGGATGTCTGATGCTGTTAGGTGGACTCGTCTATACGGTGGCGCGATTATACTAATCATCGTCAAAGATGGCGGTGAATTTGATACGCCATTGAACTATGATACTATAGATGAAATAATTGAACTAAAAGTGTATGACATTACTTGCATAAAGGCAACTGATCGTTATTATACTGACATAAACGATCTTATTAAATTCGGGCAACTAGAATATTTCGATCTAACCCCGCCAGGAGCAGGCACGTTTCGCGTGCATGAAACTAGATTAGTATTTATGGGTGGCGATCCGTTACCACTGAAACAATCAATTCGTAACGGACTTAATTGGATTGGACGATCTGCACTAGAAGGTTGTTTAGATGATTTATCTCGTTACGATCAAGCACTACAATGGACAATTCGGTTACTAGAGCGTAAGCAACAAGGTATTTATGCAATGGAAGGCTTGGGCGATTTATTCGCCGAACAAGCTGACGATATTGTTTCAAAACGTATTAATCTTGTTGATTTGGTTAGGGGTAACCTTAATTCTGTTGTTGTGGATAAGCAAGATAGTTATACTATAGAAAATCTAGGATTAGATGGTGTACAATCGGTCATACAAGAATACCAGACCGCACTTTCTGCTAGTAGTAACATTCCTGTTGTCATTCTTTTCGGAAAATCAACGACTGGACTTAACGCTACTGGCGCTGGCGATCTGGAATCTTACTATGGTATGGTTTCTCATATACAAAACGTAATAGCGAAACCATGTCTAGAAAAAATCACCGCACTACTGTATATACAACGTGCATATACCGCTAAAATCCCCGATACTTGGCATATTGTCTTCAATCCACTATGGGCGCCAAGTGAAATTGATGTCGCAACTACTAATAAAACGAATCAAGAAGCTAATAATACCGAAGTAACTATGCTAATGACTTTGATGATGAATGGTATCATTACACCTGAAGAAGTAAGACAAATTGTTGTTAACAAATACAGTGAATATGAATTTAGTGACGAATTGCCTTCTATAGAGGGTGACGTTGACTATGCGGAAGGAGTAGATAACGCCGAAATGGAAGTTTCGGAAGAAGAACAAGATGAAACGACCACGTAGTAGAAAACTAACACCTATGGCGTATCCGATCGGCCAGGAGTATGCCTATAAGCAGATTCTACTCAATATGAATTTGCAACTAAAATTGTTACTAAAACAACAAATGTCGTTTCATGTGCCGAAAATGGCCGCAGAGGCTACTAATACTGATTTGCCAACAGGTGAAGTTAGATATGATGCCTATACTGGCTGGCAGGATCGACTCAATAAAGTAATGATGCGAATTGCTAAAGGGATGAAACCACATACTAACAAAGCAATTAAGGAAATGTTACGAGTTGGACCTAATGTAAATGAGCATAATAAGGCTGAATGGAAGAAATTGGTTCGCTCGCAGTATGGTGTTGATCCGACTAAAGACGATCCAGTGAAATATCACTCACTGTTACAAAATTGGTCGCGTAACAATTCATTGCTGATTAAGGATATTCCGTTCAAAACCAGTTATCAGATAGCGAAACAAGCTAGACAAGCACTAATTGACGGCACTAACGTTAAAGATACTACTGCTGCGATCTTTGATATTATGTCGGATCGCACAGATGTATCCGATAGTCGAGCGAAACTAATTGCGCGCGATCAGGTAGCTAAACTAACTGGCGAATTGACTAAAGAACGGCAATTGGACATGGGCGTAACTGGTTACATCTGGCGAACTGTTGGTGATGAACGAGTTAGGGACTCTCACAGTGAAGTAGACGGTAAATTCTTTACTTGGGATAATCCGCCGTTTGAAACGGATGGCAACCACCCAGGAGAAGATTATCAATGTCGTTGCTGGGCAGAACCAGTATTACCTGAATTCGTTGCTTATGAAGCTTCATTACTGGAAGAAGAAGTAGAATGAATTTACTTATTTATATATTGATTTTGTTTCTAGTGTTTGGGGCGATTTTCTATGTGCTTAGGTATATACCATTAGATCCACCATTCAATGTCATTGCACAAGTCATTGTTGGAGTGATATTTATTATCATGCTGCTTAGTATAGTTTTTGGTTTAGGGCCAGTTGGTCATTGGAGATTACCATAATGCCAGTTCGTTATGATGTAATCGAACTAAAAGCCGATGTGACTGCGGAAGGCTGGATTATTGATAAGCCAGTCATTACGCGAGCGGGTATATTCAAATATCATGACGGCAAAGGTAAGATAGTACGCGAATATAGACCAAATGATGAAGTATTCAATGCGGAAAGTCTCAACTCTCTACGTGCTATACCTATCACTGATGGGCACAATGGCATCCTAACTACTGACAGTAACCTAGATGGGGTTATTGTTGGAAACGTAATGTCTTCCGGGGAAAAACTGGATGAAGAAAATGTCGTTGCTGATATAGTAATTCATAACGTAAAGAAAATCGGTAACAAACGCGATCTTTCGTTAGGTTACGTCTGTAAAATTGACGAAACTCCTGGCGAGTATAACGGACAACAGTATGATGTAGTACAACGTGGAATTCGTTACAATCATCTAGCAGTTGTTCATAAAGGTCGTGCTGGTAACGCAAGAATTAGACTAGACAGTGACGATAAAAGTTCATTTCCTACGGAGGATGATATGCCTGAAGTTTCTTTGGATAAGATCCGTTTCGATAACGGACTTGAGTATGCTGCCGCTAAAGAAGTGGTAGTAAAGTGGGACGAACTTGTTAACGAAAAGAAGTCGTTGCAAGTTAAGTTTGATCAGATGCAAGCAGAACTCGATGTTGCCAAGGCAGCACTTGTTACTGAAAAGAAAGAACACGATAACGCTATTAAGCTAGAACGTTCACTAGCTAAAGATCGCGTTAAGCTAGAAGACCATGCCGAGCAACTGTCTATCAAGTTTGATGGCGATAGCAGTGATCGTTCTATTAAGGAACAGATCATTAAGAAGCTTGGTAACGATCTGGATTTCGTTAATCGTTCCGATGACTACGTGAACTCTGCTTACGACATTACTATCGCTAACACTAAAAACTTCAAGACTGCCGAACAAAAGGGTAAGACGGTAGCGAAACAAGATGCTACTAGTCATTCTGGTGCAGAATCAAATGATGCAAGAGCGAGAATGATTGCTCGCATCCGTGGTGAAAAGGAAGCCGCATAAATGTCATTCTCGATCAGTAATAATGTCTATTCCAACTACATGGCCCCGGCCTTTGTTGGAATGAAAGAAGACAGTATGGATGACAATGTTGACACTTTTGCTGCGAGTGATCCAGCACTAGGTGTTACCATTGGTGTCGCAGTGCAACGAACTGGCGCTGGTGCCATGACTATTAAGAATGGTGCAAGTGCTACACTTGGCGTTGGCGTTGCACTACATGATCATATTTATGGTTATCTGGGCCAGTATCCTGATAAGACTGCGGTATCTGTACTAACTCGCGGTCGGGTATGGGCAGCGGTTGATTCTGGCACTGGCGTTATTGATGGTGCTGCATGTAAAGCCGATGCTGTTACTGGCAAGTTTAATACTACAGGCGTTGCAGTAACGAATGCGGTATTTCGTTCGCAAGCTATTAGCTTGCTCAATGCTGATGGTGTAACTACAACGCTTGCAGCGGTTGTAGAACTACACAATCCTAACGTATAAACCGCATTTAGGGGAAATTAGTTATGCCTGGACCGATGGACCATACTCGTTACGATGATTCAGATGTTAGAATGCTAGCTAACGCGCCTATTGTTAGGAATAACTTTCGTGAGGATGCCGATACGATTTTTCTAGCCCGTCAGCTAGATTATGTTAGGACTGCTACTTACGATCGGCAACTACCCGGAACAAATGCTGATGCACTAGTACCAGATGATACTAGTGTGCCCGAATGGGCTGAAACTGTAACTCAATATGCGTACGATATGGTTGGCATGGCGAAAGTTATTTCTAACTATGCGGACGATCTCCCGCGCGCTGATGTCAGAACGATATCGCGATCTGTTTCTGTTAGGACTCTTGGCGATAGTTACGGTTATAATATCAACGAGCTTCGTGCTAGTCGTGCTACTGGTGCTGGACTAGATGCAAGAAAAGCCGCTGCCGCCAGGAGAGCAATGGACATTAAGATTATGTCCATTAAGCTAAATGGCGATACTATGTATAACTTGTTTGGATTGTTTACGCATCCGAACGTTCCTGTACAAGTATTGCCTGTTACTGGCGATTGGGGTGGACTAACTGGCGATCAGATACTACAAAACCTTATCGCTTGGGTAACAGGTTATCAGAACCAAACTAAAGGCACGCACGCGCCAACCCATCTCGAATTGGCACCAAAAGCTTATACTGCCGCTAGTACTAAATTCATTACTGCGGCGGGTAGTATGGTTACGCCAATGATGTGGTTTCGTGCTAATTACCCGAATATTACGGTAGAGAATATTTGGGAACTTACTAACGCTGCATCCTCCGGAACTAAAGATTTGGGCTTGTTGTATGAGCGCAGTGCCGATAACATCTCGCACACATATGTTATGCCGTTCGCGCAACTTCCTCCGGAAGCACGTAATCTGGAAATCGTTACAGATTGCGTAGCTCGTTCTGGTGGTGTAAACATCTTTTACCCGCTTGCACTACTGTCTGCGCTAACTACCTAATGCCAAGTAAAAGCAAAGCCCAAGCTAAATTTATGCGTGCCGCCGCGCATAATAAAGGCTTTGCTAAGAAAGCTGGTATTTCGCAGAGTGTAGCTAAAGAATGGAGTAGTGCCGATAAGAAACGCGGCACGAAACAATTGCCTAGTAGAAAAGGAAAGTAACATGCCTACTGTTATGAATAAGACAGAGCGGCTTATTAACACGCATGATGGCACCATGATCCCGCCAGGAGTATCAACGGAAATCTCCGATGAAGCTTTGGCTAACGAAACAATTGCACAAGCTATCACAGATGGCTTGCTTGAAAATACAACAATTCCGGCAGGTATGCGCGCGGAACAAGAACAAGCCAAAGACCAACAGCCACCCGCTCAACAAAGACCAGTCCAGCCGCAGAATCCGCAACAGCGTCCGCAACAGGGAACTAACAAGAATGAGTGATCAAGCTACACCATATGAAACTACTAGTTTGAATTATGAAGTAACGAATATGTCTTCGCGCACATTCATATTCGGCGATCTTACTTTGTTGCCTAAAGTTCCGCAAATCGTTAACGATGTGCAGAAACATACTATTGAACAAAGTAAGTATGGCGAGTTCTTTACGTTTAAGGCACAAGAACCGGAAGCTCCGCCGCCGTGAGTGAAACCGTTCCGGACTATTGGGATGAAGTAACGGAATTACTAAAATTCTTCTATCCGCAATACTTTGATCCCGAAAATCCGGCGTATATACCGCCGGAAATGCTCGATGCACTCTTGCAATTGTCGGATGATGCCCGTCCATGGTGTCTTCCGACAAATCGAGCTAATTTAGCGCAAGCTTTTTTCATGGCTTATCTTATTTCGGTGCAGAAAGAAACATCATCGGGTCAACAAGTAGCTACTACATCGGGGCCAATTACTTCCGAAAAGGAAGGCGACATTGCTATTACTTATGCTGATTTAACAGCTAGTGACGGAACAGGTTCACAGTCAAAACGACCATCATCTGATCCGTGGGATGCTTGGAATAGACTATGGAGCATTTGTGCTAGAGGCGCAATAACAACTAGATTTGGTGATCCATGCCAATCAGCATCATCGACAAAGATCACGGATTCAAACGTATTGAGCTTGACATTAAGTCGTTACGCGGTCGCTCTGTTAAAATAGGACTAATGGGTAACGAAGAAGCCGAAGATACTTCTGTGGTTGATTACGCTATATACAATGAATTTGGCACTGAACGATCACCGGCTAGACCGTTCATGTCTACTACTTATGATTTGTATAGTGGTCAACTAGAGAAATTTACGCATTTTCTAGTTGGTCGCATGATTGATGGTAAAGTTACTGATGATACTGTGCTGAAGAACATTGGGGCTAAGTATCAATCGTGGATACAGAAAACCATTAGAGATGCGAAGAATTGGGCAGTGCCTAATTCACCAAAAACTGTTGCAATGAAGGGTTCTAGTTCACCACTAATCGATCAAGGTAGAATGGTGCAAGCTGTTAGGTATGAAGTAGAATGATAGCTTTGAATAAAGAAATGGAGCGTAAATGGCGCGCTGGCGAGATTACATTCAATCAGTTTGATTGGCATCTACGCTGGATGTGCGGTGTATGACCACATCGTTTCGTATGCCATTTACTGTAATTAAGCGGGATATTGGCCAGATTATTAATGGCAAGTATATACTTGCCGATGATACTGGTGTAACGATTACTGTTATGGCAACAGTACAAGCAATTCGGCCGACCGATCAAAGTGCAATAGAGGCAACTCCATATGGACGGCGAGCCGGTAGATACATCAAAATATACACCAATGATCGACTACGATGTGCTAACCAAGAGATTTCTCCTGGCCGTGAACGTTACGCAGGAGACTTATTTATCTATGATGGATCACAATACTTGTTATTTGGTGAAGCAGACTTTACGATGTTATCCCGTTCCCGTTCTACACAAGTGTCACACTGGCGATATTATGCTTGTGAGGCAATAGAGCAGATGGAATTGGATAATGCACCATAATGATTGATAAACTGTATCAATTGATAGCGGAATCCGCCAGGAGATTGGGACCAAATTGGCCTGTTATCTTTGCTAATCAAAATATGCCACGGCCTAAGAAGCCGTATATATCACTAAACGTAACAAATGTAGAAATACCGGATCATGTGATCTATATTGGTCCGACAGATGCTAATTTTAACGAAACGGTCTATGGTTGGCGCAAAGCTACTATAGATTTACAGGTTTATAACGGTATTGAATCACTTTCTACCGTTAATACTCTTGCACTAATTCTGCAAGCTACTAGTATGGTGGAGTTTCAGACCACTTTAGATGTTTCTATAGGACAACGACTGTTTATTGGTTATGTCCCTGAAATTGTTAATGCATCGCAATTTGAGGGACGCGGTATATACCAATTTGAGTTCTTCTATACCGAGTCCTATACTGAAAATCTATACGATATTGCCAAAGTGGAAACGCATGGCAATTATACTGGTAGTATAACAGATAAACAAGAAGATTGTTCTGTTACTGGACCAACTTGGATCGAACCAACACCACAGGGATAAGTTATGGCCAATATTGATCGTATCGTTAATGTGCAAATCTCGCTACAAACTGCGAGTATTGCACAAAACACGTTTTCGGACCTGCTTCTATATGGGACGTTCACTCCAATTGGTGGAGCCAAAGTGGGCATCATTACTGATGCCCAAGAATTGGTTGATCTTTATGGTGTAGCTACATCCAGTGCGATGTATAAAGCCGCACTTGTTGCATTTTCACAGATACCTAGACTACCACAGATTTATATTGGTCTGTCTACTGGTGTTGCTGATCCTACTGCTGATCTTAATCTCATTAAAGCAGAAAATAACGACTGGTATGCTTGGTGTAACGTTGAACATGTCGAAACGAAAGTAGTTGCTGGCGCAGCATGGACGGAAGCTAACGAAAAACTATTCGTTACTGTGCTAAGTAACGTGCTTAACTCTAGTCCACCGGCTGGCGATACTACTTCAGTTGCTCATTTGTTGATGGCAGGTAACTATTTCCGCACTGCTTGGTGGTATGACACTAACATTGGCAACTTTCCTGATGTTGCAATAGCAGTCAAGAGTTTCACCAAATACCCCGGCCAGGAGACGTGGGCTAATCAACGCCTACAAGCAGTTAACTATAACAAACTAACAGAAACGTTGTCTAAGAACGTGCGCGACAAGAACGGTAATACTTTCGAGCCGTTTCGTAACGTTTCTATTACACAAAACGGTAAAGTTGCTGGTGGTGAATGGATCGATGTAATTCGTTTCCGCGATTGGTTGTGTGAAGAAATCAAAGTGCGAATTTTCCAGCGTATGGTGGACAACCGCATTCCCTATACTGATCCTGGCATTGGAATAATTCGTTCCGATCTAGTAGCAGCACTTGACTTTGGTGTAGAGCGTGGCGGTATTGCTCCGGTTGAAGTCAATAACGAAGGCGAACTAATTCCTAGCTTTACTACATCAGTACCACTTGCAGTAAACATTTCGCCTAACCAAAAGGCGAGTCGTGTACTACAAGATGTATACTTTACTGCAAGACTTGCTGGCGCAATTCATGTAGTAGAAATCAAGGGTGCGCTGACTTACGAAACTCTTCCGGTTGGTTCCGTTCCAGTAATCGCATAGGAGATACACTAAATGGCTAGCGTAAAAACCTATAATCCCAGCCGAGTCACTGTTATTATGAATGGCTTTCCAATGTCAGGCTTTGCTGACGGAACATTTGTAAATATCGCAATGACTGCGGATGGTATCGTGACCCAAGTTGGCGCAGATGGTGAAATTGCGCGAGCCATTAATACTGATCGCCGTTGCACTGTAACGATTTCGTTGCAACAAACCAGTCCAGCTAATCTATATCTTTCCGGATTGTTCCAGATGGATACACTAACTTGTGGTGGAACCATTGGTCCGATCATGGTACAAGATTTGTGTGGCGAAACGTTGTTTATGGCGTCACAAGCCTGGGTTGTTAAACCCGCTGACGTAGAATTTAGTAAAGAAATCGCAACTAGAGCGTGGCAAATTGAAACGGGAGCGCCAACTGTCTATCTAGTGTAGGAGTAAATTTGTGGCGGTTGTAGGGAAACGTTTCGAATTCGAACTGGATAATGGCAATAAGTTTTACATAAGACGTTACGATCCATTTCTAGCGCTGGAGATATTAGGAGAGGTACAGAAGAAATTCTTGCCATCAATTGCTGCATTCTTTGAAGCCAGAGATAATACTGATCGAGACGCTGGCATGGATGCAGCAATGAAAGCTGTTGAAACGATTTCCAAGAACCTTGACGGAAAGTCGTTAATTGCGTTAGTTAAAACTGTGCTAAATCCTGATTATGTATCGGTGTCTATTGGTTCTGATCCTCCAATTCGTCTCGATGAAGGAACAATTAATCTAGCATGTGATGATGTATCCGATACACTTATGTTAGTTATTGAAGTATTGAGGTATAATTACGAGAAGCTTTTTACGCAAAGCAGAAACCTTTTTGGGATGGTCCAGTCTCCAGCGGTGGAGAACCAATAGGGGTTCTGCGAGAAGATTTCGTTGAAGAACTGTTTATATGGAGGCCAATACTTGAAGGATTAGTGTCTATATCTGAAGTAAAATCCGGAGATGTTGATATTATCGATTTGTTGAAGTTAAATGCGCTATTAGATATGCGTTCTGCTGCGGAACGTAGAGAGTATGACCGCGCCAGGAGCAAAAACTAATGGCGATGGTGCGGGAACTCATTACACTTGTGAAATTCCAGACTACTGGAATGAATCAAGTGAATGCTCAGGTAAATTCCCTAAAGTCAAGTATTATGGCTGTAGGGAAACTATTTGGCATATACTTTGCGGCCGATAAAGTATTTGAACTTGTTGATGGTTTAGTTAGTGCTGGTAAGGAAATCAATAAGCTTTCCTACCAGCTTAATCGGATGGCGCGGCCAGGAGATGATATTGCCGCTGCCCAAGAGCGAATCTTTAAAATTGCCCAAGCAACTGGTATTGCATATACTGATGCATTGGGCACCTATAAAGAATTCTTGAATGAAAGTAAAGAACTCAACGTAAGTCAGGAAACATTACTTAACACTACTGAAAATCTGTATAAAGGCTTGCGGTTGAGCGCCGCTAGTCCAGAAGAAATTAGCAATGTTATGTCTACGCTTGATCGTGCCTTTCGTATGGGCAGGATTGGACTTAGACAATTTGGTTTACTTGCTGATAATGCCAGAGATGTTGTTGATGCATTAGAACGTTCTTCTGGAAAGACGCGCACTCAATTAGAAGAGATGGCTAAAGAAGGCACACTAAGTGCCGAGTTTTTCTTTAAGCATCTAGGTAAATTAGATGCGGTTTTAAGTAAAGATTTCGAAAATAGACCAATTAAATTAGGTGAAGCTTTTACCTATGCCTGGAATAGAGCGGCTAAATTATCCGCTCAAATCTGGAAAATGGCTAACGTAACGGGAACAGTTGCAAAAGCAATTGTTTACTTTACAGATTTAGTCTTTGATGGTTTCGATAAAGTTGTTGAAAAGGTAGGAGGACTCAACAAACTTCTAGAACTACTTGGCATTACTGCTGGCGTTGTAATTGGCGCCAAAATGATACCATTAATTTATACCTTATTAACAGCAATGAGTAAAGCGTCCGCTGCGACGGCTTTACTTGCTGCTAAATGGGTGTTAGTTGGACTTGCTATTGCTGGCGCTATTCTATTCATCCAAGATATAATGGTTTGGATGCGTGGCGGTAGATCATTAATGGGCAAATGGCTTGGCCCATTCGATGAATTCAAAGATAAAATGTCTAAGATGTTTGAGGACTCGCCACTACTGGCGCCTCTCAGAATGATACGTGATCTATTTAGTGGTGATTTCGGTGGTGCATTTGAGAACCTGAAAGCATCGTTTGCCGATATTGATACAACTCTAGTATTACTTGGAGTAACTATTACAGGTATCGCGGCGGCATTTAAGCTATGGAATCTTATTCCGTTTACCGGACTAATTAATTCTCTAATAAAAGTCATTGCTCAATCAGTAGCAACCAAGGCAGCGGTTGAAGCTGTTAGTAATCCTGATGTTGATCTAGATGCAGAGGGTAAACCTACAAAGAAACCTGCTGGTAAACCTAAAACAAAAACGCCAGATAAAGGTGGAGGTAAGGCATGGTTACTTGGGTTTATGGCAAGATTTGCACCACTATTACTTGCTGGACCTGCTGGTGGTGAAGACAAACCATTTAGTGATGAACGTAACGCAGAATGGTTGCGTAATAATCCTCCTGCTCCTAACGCTATTCCCGGTGAAGGGCCGGGTGGTGGTACTGGCTCTTGGACTGGTTTATTAGGCAGATTGTTAGAACGAGTTTGGCTTGGTCCTGAATATTTGCGTAATCAAATACCTGCACCATTGCCAGAACCACCACCACCTGTTGTTTTTGGACAACCAACTCCACAAGTAACACCATCAGTAACACCACTTAGACAAGTAACACCAATATGGAATCCTAACAATGCGATTGGCACTAGTGTTTTACCAAATGTTACACCTGGGCAAGTAACTCCTGGGCAACCCGCTGCTGGGCCAGGAGTAATCAACAATACTCCTACGGTTAATCAACGAAATACAGTAACAATTCAAATTGATCCTAGTTTGCAGATTAACAACCAAATACGTCAAGGTATCGCTGATGCATTAGGTGAACTGGCAAGACAAGCGGCTAATTCAATGCCCGCAGTAGAGGCGCGCACGCAATGATTTCGATGACAGTATTTCGGCCATCAACTGTTGGCTTTCTTGCATTGGATATTCTTGTTAGTGAGAACCTAAAACTACCGTCTGAAGTAACGAAATATCCAGTAGAGGATGGCACCGAAGAAATTAGTGACCACATCACACAAAGTAACGAAGAGTTATCAATTACTGGCAGAGTATCGTCCAGCCAAATTTTATCATTCGATTTCGGTCGTTGCATTTCCAAACTAGTTGATGCAGTGGATCAATTACGCAGTATGCATAAAGCCAGACAACCAGTGAAGGTTAATACTGGATTGGGTGTCTATGAAGACATGGCATTTACTAGTCTTTCTGTTACTAGAAGTAACGGTGCTGACGGTGGAAATTGGCTTGATATTAATGCTGATCTAAGGAAACTAAAGAAAGTTGCACTAAAAGAAACGGAATTGCCACCGGATAAAGTTAGTGGTGATGCCAGTGCTACGGGAGCGAAAGGTAAAGCTGGTAAAACTGCCCGTAATACTGGGGCTAAAACGGGTAAAGAATCATTTGGTCCACCGACCGATGATAGTGTGTTATGGACAGCAACAAATGGTGGCACTACAGCTAATCCGGCCGAAGCATGGACTAATTTAACACGATGATCCGTATTCAAGTTGATGATTTGAATAGTCAAGCTGTTGAGGCAGTGCTTGATAATGAACTATATTATATAATACTTGACTGGAACGAAACTGGTGGATATTGGGAGATTGGTGTTCGCAATTCGTCTTATGTAACGTTGGCTGATGGTATTTGTGCGGTGGTGAATTATCCACTGTTTCGAGCATTTCAATACCCCGACATGCCGCCAGGAGACTTACAGATTGTACGAACTAGATATGTTAATGGTCCGCCACCAAGAGATGGTTTTGTTACTGGCGTGTATCAACTTATCTATGCAACAGCCGAAGAAGCGTTAGTTTATACAAATGCTGTTTGATCGTGTATACATCTTGAAGATTGGTAAGAAAGGCCAGACTAAAGGTATTGAGATAACCAATTTGCGTATTAATTTTTCGATACAAAAGACTGCTAAGAAGAATCCTAACAGTGGGAAAATTCAAATCTGGAATTTGCGTAAGTCTACTAGAGCCGAAATAGAAAGGCCGGATACTCGTTGTGTATTGTCAGCGGGTTATTCAGAGGATGCGGGACCATTAATGTTGTTTTCAGGCAACGTTACTTATGCTTGGACAAAGTTTGATGGTCCAGATATTGTTACTGAGATGGAACTAGGAGATGGTCAGCAAGAAATTCGTGATACTACAATATCAGTTGGCTATGGCAAAGGTGTTAAATCCAAACAAATCATTACTGATGTGGCTAAGAAGATGGAAATCCCGTTAACTATGCCTAGTGATGTGCCAGAACGAACTTGGACTAATGGATTGTCTTACTATGGTTCTGCTAGAACACTGATGGATAAAGTAGTTAGTGGCACTGGACTAGAATGGTCAATACAAAATGGTAATATGCAAGTACTTGAGAAAGGCATGGTTACTACAAGACAAGAAATTGAAATATCTTCGTCATCCGGTATGATTGGTAGTCCGGAAGCGGAACGAGAAGCCAAAGATGAAGCTAGTGGTGGTGAGAAAAAGAAAGGTAAAACAGAAGAACCGAAGAAACAATGGGATGGTTGGAAAGTAAGAACGTTACTTATGCCAATGTTAAATCCTGGCGACAGAGTTATGTTGAAAGCGCGTGCAGTAGAAGGTGTATTTCGTATCGAGGATATAACACATACTGGCGATAGTCATGAAGGTGATTGGCAAAGTGAATTAAAACTAGTTGACCCAGCAAAACCAATTGATGATAAAAAGACTAAAGAAAATGCGGCACCGGAGAGAGGTCAAGATATTGAACGTGATTTAACTGATGTTGAAGAGCGCATTAAAAAACTAAAGCAAGATGTTGCTGCGAGAGGATGACTAATGTTTGATCGTAATGTTTCTACTACACAAACTAATTTAGAAACTGCATTGTCAGAGATTAATACCTCTGTGCCAGGAACAATCATATCTTATGATCCAGCAACAAATCGTGCAGTTGTTAAGCCGGATTTGCCGAAACGATTGGCTAACGATGAAAGCCTAGATGCTCCCCAAATAGTAGAAGTACCATTGTTGTGGACTGCTAGTGGCGGGGGAGCTTCTACTTTTACCATGCCAATAAAACCTGGCGATGGCGTTATGCTAACGTTTCAACAACGATCATTAGAAGGGTGGTTGTCAGGTAATAAGGAAATGCCAGATGATCCTAGGCAATTTGATCTTTCTGATTGCGTTGCAATACCCGGTTGTCAGCCTAGTGGTATTGCCGCTGATCCTAACGACGTTGTATTGAAGTTTAATAAAGCACAGTTGCGAATTATGCCAGATGGCACGATTATACTTGGTAACGATAAAGGTAGTATGCGGATCGATGGCAACACTGGAACGATTACTTTCAGTAATGGTGCTACTGGCGTTACTGTTGACAATCAGGGTAACATCGGCTTGGTAGGTAGCACCATTAACGTATCTACATCAGAACGTAGTTTTGTGCTAGAGAACCATCAACATACTAATGTGAGAACTGGCGTTGAAACATCGGGACCACCACTAGGATGAGCGGTTCACAAGGTAATTACGATATAGCACTATCGCGGGCAGACCATGATATGTGGTTTCCCGCGTTACCGAAACCACCACCACAAGCATTATCGTTGTGGGATAATGATGAAAGTAAATGGGATAACGAAGAATCATTGTGGGATCAGCTTGATAAAGCTGTTACAGAAGTAATTCGTCATACTATCTTTCCGATAAATGGTGCGGATAAGGTAGCGCAACAAATCAGAATAACGCTACTGGCGTTTCTTGGTGAATGGTTCTTAGATGTAACATTTGGAGTGCCATATCTAGAGGAAATACTTGTTAAGAACCCTCGACTAACTACTGTAGAGACAATATTACGCTCACACATCAATGCTGTTCCACATGTAATACGATTGGAAACATTCATAATTGAATGGGACCGCGCCAGGAGAACACTATCAGTTAATTTTGTTGCACAAACTGACTATGGTCCGATCAAAGATTCAGTAAAACTGGATACTGCACATAATGTCTGATCTAATTGATCCGTTGGAATATGGTGTATTGCCTACGGGATTTTCCCGTATGCGATTGGTTGATATACGTCAAGCTATTATTGATTCGTTACAGAGTAAAACTGGTTTGACGTTTGAAACTAGGCCAGACTCTATTACTGGACAGTTTATTGATGTTTTCGCGGAACGGGAAGCCACCGTTTGGGAATTGGCGCAGGCTGTTTATCACGCTATGTATCCTATTTCTGCTTATGGGGTTAACCTTGATCACGCCGTATCTTTCGCTGGAGTAATAAGACTATTTGCCAAACAATCGTTAGTATGGGTAAATTTCTATGGTGTGCAAGGTAGTTTGATACCAACTGGAACGATTGTTAGATCAGAAACTACCCGCGAAAACTTTTTGTTGCAAGAAGATATAGTTATTGACGCTAATGCTATTGGTGATATTACTCTATCAGTTGATACTGCAACTATTGACTCGGTTTATTCCATTACGCTTACTAAAACTGGTGAACTAACAGTTACTGCTAACTATACTTGTATCCTTGGTGATACTAACGTAAGTATCGCTGGTCATCTTGCACCGTTGCTAGTTACTGCGAATTATATTATTGAGCAAGACGCTCATACAATTCGCGTCTATCGCATTGACGGGATAAATTTCCAGCCTACTCACTCTATTGGTATATCTAAATTAAAGATCGGTGCCACTGGATTGGTAATGGCTGAGAATTATGGCACTATGGCCATTCCAATTGGTAGTGTCACCCAGATTGTTACGACTAGAGAAGGACTGGATAGTGTATACAACGTTTCTCCTGGCCAATCAGGTAGACTAACTGAAACTGACGATCTACTAAGACAACGTTATACAACTGGTGTTTATCGATTAGGTGCAGCAACTTTACCGTCTATACAAGCAAACCTACAACAGAATATACTTGGACTTATTAGTGTATCGGTCTATGAAAATAAGAATGATTTCGTTGACGCTGATGGTAGAGAGCCGCATAGTATTGAGATTGTTGCTTATGGTGGTGATCCACAAGCTATTGCTGATGAAATCTTTCGAGTGAAAGCCGCTGGAATTGCTACATTTGGCTCAGTTACTTTGGATGTAAGCGATAGTGCTGGTTACACTCATGCAATAAGTTTTAATCGTCCAGTGCCAGTCTATGTCTGGATGAATGTAACAGTAACGAAGTACAATGAAGAAACGTTTCCTGCCAATGGAGATTTAACGATTGCTGAGATTATGGCGGAAACCGGCAATACTTTCGGTGTTGGTAAAGATATCATTACTCAACGATTTTATGGTCCAGTGTATCAACAAGTTCCTGGCATAGCTAGTATGATAATTACCACTGCTTTGACAACAAATCCAGATGAAGTTCCTTTACCAAATCAATATTTCCTAGCTAATAGAGTAGTAACAGTTAGGCAATTGTCGCGTTTTGCTACCGATAGAATTACTGTGGCAGTGACTTAATGGCAGACGAAGACAAACTAGGTTTTTTGCATGATCATGCGACCATTGCTTGGTCGCATTTCCTCGCGCAACATGAAAACAAGCCTTATACTGAGGCTTTTGTTACTGCGTTCTATCCGCCGTTAGTTGAACTTGATACTACACAAAATGAACTATACACGAAACGATGGATTGATACTGCCGAAGGAGTACAATTGGATGGTGTTGGCAGTATCGTTGGTAAATCAAGAGAAGTTCCCAACTCAGTATATTTACCGTTCTTTGGTTTCATTTCTCAACCCGCTGGGCGTGCTTTCGGAACGTATCGTATGCGTTTTGACCGTGACCCATACGCTACCAGTGGATTTCTAGGTGATACTGAATATAGAAAGGCTATTTATACAAAAATCGCTGACAACAATTCGCATGGCACCGCTGAAGATATCATGCGAATTGTTAATGATGTAATAGGAGTAACGAAAACCGCGATCTTTGATATGGGCAATGCTAACGCTGCGCTCATGATTAACGATATGACTATTACTTATGCGGATTATCGCGCAGACATAATAGATGAAATCATTCCGCGCGCCGGTGGTGTGCAGATTTTTCCTTACTTGTTTGATCTAACCAAGACGTTTGGTTTCTCTAACCAACTCATTTACTTTGGTTTTGGCGTTGGTATTCTTGCTAGAATGATTAACTCTAACATTCCACCAATTACAATTGTTTCTGCACCGTCACTTAGCCTAGATTTTATGGTGCCAGGAACTTTTCCTGTTGGTGCTCCATTTACTCGTGCTGCTGGACCGGCAACTTATTTCGATATCAATGGAGTAATGCAAACTACAACCACCATCAATCAACCACGTTGGGATTACGATCCAGTTACACATGAATTAAAAGGAGTAATGATTGAGGAAGCAAGAACAAATAAACTTTTCCCTAGTGTTCCTGCCACCGGACATTATTTGTCGAGTGTTACGAGAATACCTAATTCTGGTATTGCTCCTGATGGAACCAATACATTTGTTAAGATGGCTAATACAACATCAAATACATTTCATGGAATGCAATTTGTTGCAACAGCAGCATTGGGGAACACTCAATATACAGCTTCTTGTTTTATTAAAAGAGGCGAGTTTAGATACGTTCAATTTATTCTGGATGACCAAGGTGGTGGAACGCCAGCGTCAATCTGCACATTTGATTTACAAAACGGTGTAATTTCTTCTGGTTCTGCTATAAATTCTATTGTCAATGTCGGCAATGGTATCTATCGTTGCACTCTAATAATGACTGCTACTGGTGCCTCTACAACTAGTGTGCGACTTGGAATAAATAACGCAAACATTTCAAATCCTAGTTTCTATGTTCCTGCTTATGTTGGCGTTGAGGGAGAGGGAACCTATATTTGGGGTGTTCAAATAGAACAAGGAGCAGTCGTTACTAGTTACATTCCAACTACAACTGCTGTTGCCACTAGATCAGTTGAGATATGTAACATTACGCCATTAGGTTCGTGGTTTAATGCTGATGAAGGATCGTTACTTATTGAATTCATTGCCCGTAAAGCTGCATATGTTCCTGGAGGATTTTCCAATGGAACGTTTGGCAATACACTTTACTTCAGTCAAGCGGGTAATGGAATGACTGCTATCCTTGATACTGTGGGCAAGAGTGCTGGAAGTTCTGTAGTTGGTTACAACATAGTTCAGAAGATGGGTTGCACATATCAATCCAATCGTTTAACTGCTAGTAATAATGGCGGAGTAGTAGGAGTCAATAACACAGCGTTTCTAGGACCATTCAAATGGACTAGTAATCTAGCCATTGGAGTTTCGCCGTGGGGAGTAACTGGCGGGAATATGTGTGGCCATATACGCAAAGTGCAATATTGGAAGAATGTATTGACATCCGCTGATTTGAGAACATTAACAACACTAACCGGCGCAGAAATGTTACCATACGAACCTGACATAGCGCAACCGCGCCAGGAGCAAGTCTAAATGGTTTCGCAAGTCAATCCGATTTATCCGGTCTATGGTAATCCGACAACCATTACTGTAAGGCAAAACTTTGGCTTTACCAAGGCTGAGATTGAAGCATTACAAAACCTAGCTAACAATTCAGATCAAGGCCCATGGCTGCCGTTAGTTGGCGGTAATCTTTCCGGCCAAGTAAGAAGTACTATGGCTGGTGGCTCATCGTTTATTTATAACAGTGGTGCTGCGCCAACTATTGAATTCAATACTACTGGCGCGACTGCTGGTACAGGTGTAATACTAGGAAGACGTAATAGCATAACTCGTTGGGGTATCAATCTCGGAAATTCTGGTAGTGAATCCGCGAATCATTTCAGTATCGAAAACTTTAATGATGCTGGTGTATCGCAAGGCACACCGTTTATTATTAGCCGTTCTTCCGGTCAAGTAATAATAAACAATAGCGCATCATTTGGTTCGCAGTTAGCGCCAAGTGTTACTGATCTATCCAAACACATTATGCTATACTCTAGCAACTTTGGCTTTAACGTTACCTCTGGTGCGTTGAATTATAATGTTCCTGGCGGATCAAATCATGTATTTTATATTGCCGGAGCAATCAAAGTTGCTGTTGGTAATACTGCAATAACATCAGCCGTTGGACTTGATTTAGGATCGGCGGTTGCTGCTAGTCCAACTGATAATACTAGACACATTTCTTTGTATGGTGGAACGTATGGGCTTAATGTAACTGGTAGTAGACTAAATATAAATGCTGGTTCTACTGCTAATATCGTTGATGTAATTGGCGGTGTAGATAAACTAACGGTAAACAATACTGCGGTAATTGCAACAGTTCCTATTACTTTGCCTGCTGATCCTACGGCCCCTTTACAATCATCAACGAAACAATACGTTGACAATCTTGTTACCAGATCAGGAGGACCGTGGCTACCGTTAGTTGGTGGTTCATTATCTGGTGGTCTAGGATTTGGCGGTGTGCTCGCGGCATCTAGTACTAATCTAACTCGTCACATTAGTTTGCATACTGATGGTTATGGGTTTAATGTTACTACTGGACGATTGAATTTAGTTGGAATTGGAACTATTGCCGGCGTTGTTGGTGGCATAGATCGTTTCCTTTTGGATGCTGGTGAGGCTACTTTTGGCGCTAATACAGGCGCTTCATTCGTAACCGTAAATGGACCGTCTGGTGAGTATAGAGCAGTTATGTTTAAGACTGCTAGAGTTAATCGTTGGGGCTTGCTTATAAATCCTGCCAGCACAGAATCAACTGGAAATGCTGGTAGTAATTTGGAGTTGAATAGTTACGCGGATAATGGCGCTTTAGTTACTAATGTTTGGAGTGTCAATCGCGCTACCGGAATAACAACATATACCAATGGTATTAGTTTCGGAACCAATGTTGGCGCTACAGTTGTCGATACGTCTAAACATATTGTTTTGCATACCAATGGATATGGCTTTAGTGTTACTTCTGGACGATTGAATATTCTAGCTTCTACTGGCGCCGCTATTGTATCTAATATTGGCGGAACAGATAGACTTACTGTTTCTTTCACTGCTGTAACTTCTCAAATTCCTATTGTGCTTCCATCTGATCCTACTACTGCTCTACAAGCTGCAACAAAACAATACGTTGACGCTACCATTACGCGCGCGGGCGGGCCATTTCTGCCTTTGATTGGCGGAACAGTTACTGGCGCAACTACATTTAGTGCGGCCGGCACTGCACTAACAGTAACAAATAATGCAACTGTTGGAGGAACATTAACCGCTGCGGTTGGAAGCGTAACAGGTGCATTGACTGCTGGTAGCGGAACAATTAACGGCAATACAATAATAGCGGTGCATCCTACTGCTACCACCGCGCAACTTTATCTTAGGCCAGCATCATCTCCTGGCACTAACGGGATGGAGAGTAAACTACGTTTTGGTGGAACGTTCGCTAGTGGAACTGATTACGGCCCCAGGTTCATTGCGTCTATCCGCGCCGGAATGGTTAGTGCTTGGGGAACTGAATACCTAGACATTTGGACTGGCACTACTACAAACGATATTAGTTCGGATGTAAACCAAGCCCGCATTGCTCGTTTCCAGAACGCTGGTATAACATTTGATAAACAAGCAACGTTCTCTGCTAATGTAATTGTTACGAACATCCGCGCGCCAGGAGCAACTAGTCTATCCTTGGGCAACGTAACGAGTGGTGAAGTATTACGATTGAATGATTTGGCTGGCGCAAGAACATCGCGTGCCGATATTAGTTATTCTGCCGGATCTAATACTTGGTTTATTGGCGCTGCTGGAACTACAAGTAATCTATCTTTGATTACTCCTGGGCCTAGTGTTATACTTTTTAATAGTAACAGTGCAACTCAGTTTAGAGTTAATGGAGTTGCTTCTGCTGTTAATTACTTGCAAGTGTCAGGGTCAATAGTTGCTACCGCACCATTACTTGAAGCTCTTGGTTCCGATACTAACATCGGAATTAGATTGACGCCGAAAGGAACTGGCAATGTTGTCGTTACCAATAATACTATATCGGTAGCGCGCGATCCTACATCTAATCTAGAACTAGCAACGAAACAATATGTAGACTTCAACATTGATACGTCTGGAGGACAATTCCTTCCGCTAACTGGTGGAACGTTACTTGGTATGCTGGAACTACCAGCAACCGTTCCGACCCTAGGCACCCATGCAACTAACAAGACGTATGTAGATACTAAGGCTGGGAACTATCTGCCATTGACTGGCGGAACAATTACTGGTGGTTTGACAGTAACAGGTAATCTAGTAACTAACGGATTGGTATTCTTCAATGGTGGTAATGTTCAGATAAAGACAACAACCAATACTAGAATTAGTCTGTTTGCTACTGCCGCGCCGACTGATGCCAAGACTGTTGATATGTTCTTGGATGGCGGCGGCAACTTCAATATGCAGTTTGTTAACGATGCATTCAATTCTGGCACTGGTTTCTTTGGAGTAACAAGAAGCGGACAGGCTACTACAGGATTGACTCTTACTGCGCCAGTTATTGGTTTGAATGGCAGCGTTAATACTGGTTTCCTTTATCCATCAGGAGCTACAGTCACCACTGGCTTTGCTATCTATGCTGATGCTACCTATCGTTACATTCGATTTACAACTGATGGTTGGCGGTTGTTGTTCAATGCTAGTACTGGCAATCTAACGTTTGATAATCCAGCCGGCACTAACATGCACGTCTTTTATGGTAATGGTGATCTATGGGCGCGCGGCAGTATTACTGCTAACCTAGATATTGTTGGTGTTCGTAACATTTCTACTAACGGCGCAATATATCCTTCCAATGCACTGTTGAGTGGTGGCTTTGCGCTCTATGCGGATGCATCTGATATCAATATTCGTTTCACTTTAGACAATTGGAGATTGTTCTTTCAACGTAGCACTGGACTATTAGGCTATTGGAACTCTGCGGGACAGATACTTTGGCAATGCGATCCTACTGGTAACATGTGGGCTAAGGCTTCCATTTCATGTGCAGTTAATCTTCACGCAGATAACAATGTTACTGGTGTTGGTCGTGTGCAAGGCAACAACGGCATTATGTCTGGCAATGGTTGTTTCTATGTTGCCTATAATGATGCGTATCGTTTACAGCGTCAGTCTGATGGTGCTTGGATATTTTATGAAAATGAGCAATGGAACGCTGCTATCCGCGCCAGTGGTAGTTTTGAAGCGAGATTGAATCTACATTGTCAAGGTGTAGGAGTCATCTACGGTAACATTGGCTCTAACGGATTTAATAACCGTTGGACTGGCGCTAATCTATATATACGGGTAGACAATGCAGTAGAGATTGGCGTGCAACCGCTCTCTGATATCCGAGTAAAGTCTGAAGTCGCACCATCTACTTTCGACTGTCTCGCAGCAGTAATGGCTACGCCACTATTCCAGTTCAAGTATCGGCAAGCTCAACAACCGGCGCGACTATTTGATTCTGAGGATGTTGGTGAACTAATACCAGTTGGATTTGTTGCTCAGACACAACATGAAATCTGGCCGAGTAGTGTAGTAAAAGGCGATGATGAAGTTGGCAAAGGTGTTGTTGGTGCCACGCAACTTTGGAGTATGAACCATAATACTTTGTGTGCTGCTTTGGTAGGTTCTATACAGCAACAACAAGCAATGATTGATAAGCTAGTTGCTCGCATTGAGCAGTTAGAAGCAACTATCCACTAGGAGTTAGCATGAGTCAGCAGATGAACGGTTCCGGTATTGATCGTGATACTATTTGCACGGTTAAGTTGAAGGCGGAACAATGGGAACAAGTATTAAATTCTCTAGGTAAAATGCCATATGAAATGGCCGCGCCACTAATTCAAGCAATCGTTCCGCAAGTAATGCAACAAGCTAACAATCCCACTCCTGGCGGCCAGGAGCAACAGGCTGAACATATCCCGAGTAGGGAGGTTAATTAATGTCATCATGGTTTGATCGTTTCGTAAAGACTTGGGCTAACACTGGTGTATCTACTGATCCTAGTGATGCGCAAGCTAACGCAGGATTTTCGTTTCTTGGAGCGGCACCACCATCCGTTGAATTATTCAATGCGATGTTTAAGTGGAACGATCAGAAAGATACTTACTTATATAATCAAATGGCGAGCGTCTTTGCTTGGGGTGGCCAGACTGCCAGTGAAACTAATCCCAATACATTACGCGATGCTATTATTGCCAAGCAACGTATTGTGTTGACTGCTGATACTATCCTCTATGTTGATGTAGCTGGTAACGATACCACGGGCAACGGCTCAATTGGCAATCCGTGGAGGACTATTCAGTACGCTTATAATTATGTTCTCAATTGGCTGGATCTTGCTAATCACTGGGTGGTTATACAACTTAAGTCTCCTGGCGTATATGCAGCTTGTGATTTTCAAGTTGCCATTGGTAACGGCGCAATACATCTAACTGGCGATAAGTTGAATCCGAAATTATATATCATTCGCAACGTTAATGGTGCGGCAGTTGGTGTGCAGCAAGGTGTTGTATTGCATTTGTCTGGGATAGCGATTGAAGCGACTGGACTATCTGCGCCGCAGATTGGTGATCCTGGCGGTTGGGGACTTATTGTAGTGCGTGCGGGTCTTTGTTTCATTGATGCCGTGGCATTTGGCAACTGCACCCTTAGCCAAATGATAGCTGCTGAAGGTGGTGTGATTTGGCCAATGAAAAAGAACGCCACTATTATTGTATATGGTAATCCATTAACGGCTGGTCATGCAGTAGCCCACAGCCAAAACGCTGGCAATGTGGTGTTAGTTAGTATGGTGGCTACGTTTGAAGGCGCTAGAGCAGGTGTATTTGTTACTGCAACTGTTGCTGGTGTTGTGCAGTGCTATGACTTTACTTATACTGGAAACATAACGGGTAAGAAATGGACTATTTGGGCGAATGGTGTGCTTAATGGCGGTGGACAATCAGCGTCATTGCCAGGAACCCTTGCTGGAGAGATTTCAACTGGTGGACAAGTAATCTAGGAGACTTATGATGTCTGACAATAGCGACGATATCAATCAGCGCCCACCAGTATTAACTGGTGAATGGTTCCCTGATATTACTAGACTAGAACGGTTGCGAATGAAAGCTGATATTGCATTGGGTAGAATACCAGCGCCGGAAGGTTGGGTAGATGAACCGGAAATAGAGTTGCCGATTAGACCTGTATCCGGATTTACTGTTGTCGATGAGTGACAAACCACCACTCATTAATGGTAATGGTAACACTATCATTAAGCTTGGTAGTTCTATTGTTAATGCACTAACACCACAGTATTTGGCGTTGATTATTGTTAATGTCGTTTCTTTGTTCTTACTCTATTGGTTCGTTGATGCTAGAGCAAAATATACGGTGGACCTTATTAACAAGTTGTTAGCGCAATGTTTGCAAAACAAATAGGAGAATGTCATGCCTGCAACGTTTAATACTACCATTCCATTTACCATCGAAGTAGCAGTAACAGTCAATGATACTGTTACACTATACTTCAATGGTGATCCAGATGGACCGATCAATATGACTGCGGTGCCCACTGACAATAGTGGCACAGTCGTTGCTAATATTACTGCGATTACTGCTACTGGCACGCCGTATACCCATCCAATTACCATGACTGGCACCGATGCTAATAAATTCTCACTAACTAACGGCGGTGTGCCACCATGTAATTTGGTTATTGGTGCTACTGATCTAACCGAAGGCGTGCATACAGGTTCACTAACATTTAAGGCACCGAAGCCATGAGCGATACTATCATTGAATATAACATTGCAGTAACAGCAACTGAACCCCTCCCGCCAGGAGAAGTGCAAGCAACAGTAACGATTGGTGATGTAAGTTTTGTATTTAATCCGGAGGATGGCGCACAACTAGAAAGTTATTGTGATCCAGCAGGTAAATTTGAACAAGCCAATGTATTGTGTCTGGTTTCATCTGCGCCAAATGCTCGGGTTTATTATCGTCCCGATATTATGAGTGATCGCGAAGAATGGGTATTTGAATTTGGCGATCCATGGAATCAACTAGCTACAAATCTAGGCGCATATACAGTAAAGATTAAAAAGCGTGATGGTAGTGAAGTAATACTACAAGTACCAGAACACTTCCATTTGTCACGTTGGCGTTGGCAATCTGAAGTAAGGCCAGTGCGTAAGACGGTAGAAGAACTAATTCAAGCGAAATTGGTGCCGCATTATGATGGTTCGGTATTGTCGCGGTATGCCAATGATTACAACCCCAAAACCTATGCTATCATGCGTCTAGCTGGTATCTATCCTAACCAAGCTACCACTGGCGAACGAGCCGATATTGGTATCGTTACTGGTTGGCAATCAGATTATCTCTGTGTTGGTAGTAACCTACAAACGATACTAGATCAAGCTGAAGCTGGCGGCACACTAAATTGGCATGTGCGAGATCGGACTGGTATCGCACCAATGGATTTATTTGTGTATCCCAAAGCTACTATGTATTCATCTGGTAATGGTGCTGATCCTTACATCAAGCGAACCAGTTGTACTGTAGATGGAATGAAGATGGCTTACGATACTGGACATTCACCAGCCCAAGCCTATCTGCCGTTTCTACTAACAGGCGATCCGTATTACTTGGAAGAAGTACAATTCCAAGCAAACATGGATTTCTTGATGGACCCACCACAATCAAGGTATCGGAAGGTAGGTCGTTACTTAGCGTGGTCGATGCGTAACACGTTATATGCATTGGCAGCAACTCCTGAAAACGTTCCGGATTGGTTGTTACCGAAAAGTTATTGGCAAGATCATCTAGATGGTTATCTCATTTGGGTGCAAGAAAAAATGGCATCGGGCGATCCGTTACATTTGATTGCGTCTGGTGGTTCGCAAGGTTCTCCTGGCATACCCTCTGGTAGTTACTTTCCTGCATGGCAGGAAGATTTCTTGACTGCAATGTTTGCTATTGCAGTAAGAATGGGTAATGAAGATTGGATGGATGCGCTAATCTGGAAACTAGATTGTACAGTTAATCGTGTTCACGCGGAATATTGGCCGTGGCCAAATCCAACATTGTATAATGCATTGTTCTGTTATGCTGCGACATTAGCGGAAGATTGTTCTGCTCAAGATATTACTATCGTTGTCGATCCTTGGCACAAACAACCTTGGCCTGATCCGCCATTTGAAATGAAGCTACAGGATGAAATTACAACTGTTACTGGAATGAGCGGTAACATCTGGACACTAACTAGAACTAAACCAGTTGCCCATGTTGTTGGTCATCGGATACTTGGGCCAAAGTTTAAGTCATGGCAAGAATGTGCAGCGCGTAATGTTGCGGCAATTCCAGAGAAATTCCCTACTATGCCTGATGATCCAGAGGCATTGTATACTGCTGAACCTGGGACAGTTACTTACAATGCTTATACTCGCGGTGCATTAGCATTAGCAGTTGGAGAAAACATTCCGGCCGCAACTGAACCGTATAATTGGTTGCATGGTGAATTTCTCGACTCGATATCAACACAATGGAAAGTAGAGCGTAAGTGGGCAATCGTTCCGTAAGGAGATTACCAAAAATGTCTTGCGGAACATGTGCGAAAATTCGTGCTGGCTTCATAAGAATCATTTCGATTCCGACATATGTATACAAGCCGGTTATTAGACCACCTAAGCCAAAGGAGGCTAAGTAATGGGTCGCCGAGAAGATGCAGTGTTAGAGAATGATACTAGAATAGTCAGACTCAGTTTGACTAAAGAACAAATGAAACTACTGATTGACTATGCAGTGCGTAACGGTTTTGAACGTAAAAACGCCACGCATAGTTGGGATGTGCAAGCCCAAAATGCCGCTGTTAAATGGGCTGTCATGTCTCGATTAGGCTTTGATTAAAGCCTACGAAAAATAGTAATGACTCTGAAACGATGATTGGTAGATTTAACCATGCCAATCACTGCTTCTATGTCCCATTCATCTTTGCGATACATTGGTAATACTTGATCTAACCAGACTACATGCGCGTTAGGATACAATCCATATAATGAATGAATTACTTTGTTACGTTTAATCATGGTAGTGCCGTAACGTTCTGCATCATCATTACTATATGGTGGATCAGCTAACACTAAATCATATTGTTCTAGTGGAACATTCTTTAATGTCTGTGCGTCATCGACATAGGTAGGATTTAAGCCAGCTTGAATATCAACTGTATCGCCAGGGAATTGATCTAATTCTACATGGCCAGAGAACAAATGGAGAATTCGTTTCTTATCAGGGAATAATGCTTTGATGCGGCGTAAATATGTTGGCGGATAACCACCATAATAATCCGATGCTACTCGGTAATTGTTACCCATAATCCAAGTGCCAACTACTCTACCATCATCGGCAATGAATAAACTAGCAGGGAAACCTGATACTTTTGCGTAATTGTTAATACGATCTTGCCATGTTAGTTCAGTCATACTAACTCCTTAAAAACACTCCTGGCGTGATGGATGCCCCGCCAGGAGTGTTAGTTGTTATTCAAGTTTTTAGTCTAGTTCGCTTCGGTTACTGTCACTATCCCGCTGCATGACTCGTTCGTGCAGTTTGGCACTATCGTAAGGAATGACTCGTTCTTCAGAGATGTTACTATCGGGGAATTTGACTCGTTCGCCAAACATGATACTATTACAGGCACTGACTCGTTACCAGACCTTGTTACTATTAACTGCGATGACTCGTTACCTTATTTTGTTACTATCAACTGAAGTGACTCGTTCTCCATAGTTGTTACTTATTTGACATGATAACTCGTTCTTCGGAGATGTTACTATCTAAGTCGATGACTCGTTCCCCGTGAATGGTACTATCGGGAATGTGACTCGTTCGTCGCGAATGTTACTATCAGTCAATATAACTCGTTCCAATGACTTTGGTACTCTCTCAACCTATAACTCGCTCTCATACTTTGTTACTGTCAATGATGATTGGCTCACTACCAATTCATGATACTATCGGGGATGGTGGTTCGTTCCTCAAACATGTTACTATCGGAAGAGATGACTCGTTCACTCCATTTGTTACTATCACCGCCAATTAACTCATTCTTCTAACGTGGTACACTCGTGGAAAATGATTCGTTCTTAGAACCATGTTACTATCACGGGTAATAACTCGTTCGGCAGTGCTGGTACTCTTTCGAGATATGACTCGTTCCAACTGATTGGTACTAATTCAAGCGTCTTGACTCGTTCTAATGCTTTGTTACTATCGCGGACATTAACTCGTTCGAACGCTTTGTTACTATCGTGAGCTTTAACTCATTCAGAGGAGGTGTTACTATCTGGATTGATGATTCGTTCTCTCGCACTGTTACTGTTATCACGGATGACTCGTTCTCCTGAAATGGCACACTTCCTTTAAGTAACTCATTCCTTCATTATGGTACACTCACGGTTGCTGATTCGTTCATCGCCAATGTTACTATCTTGATACATTAACTCACTCTCACATACTGTTACTGTAATCGCCAATGGTTCGTTCGCTTAGGATGTTACTATCCAAACTTCTGACTCGTTCGCTCATTGTGGTACACTTCCTACAGATAACTCGTTCGTCCATTGTGGTACACTAGCGAGAAATGACTCGTTTACCTATTTTGGTACTATCCTTCAAAATAACTCGTTCGACCTATATGTTACTGTCACGCACTTTAACTCGTTCGTGTCTATTGGTACACTCCACAGATATTAACTCGTTCGTCCATTATGGTACGCTCTGGCTAAGTAACTCATTCTCGGGGTATGGCACTATCGGAGCTTGTAATTCGTTCACTCTCATTGTTACTATCGAAGGCTTGTAACTCGTTCGCATCTCATGTTACTGTTGGTTCTGGTAACTCGTTCTCTTCTAATGTTACTATCGTTCCTGTTAACTCGTTTCCTTTCTCTGGTACTATCGATTGTCACTAACTCACTCTCACAGTTTGTTACTATCTCTCTAGATGGTTCGTTCCTTTTTACTGGCACTCTTACGGCTTCTAACTAACTCGACAATCATGATACTATCAAACAGCGTGGTTCGTTCGTTCTTTATGGTACTCTCCTAGGGCACTAACTCGCTACTTTTCCTTGTTACTATCAAGGAAGATGACTCGTTCACGAAAAATGTTACTATCACAAGTTTTGACTCGTTCTCCATACATGGTACTATCGATTGTAATAACTCGTTCTCATACATTGGTACACTTCTATGACCGTGACTCGTTCGTCTACAGTGGTACACTCGGTTAGCATGACTTTATCTTTGTAACAATATTGTTGCTAAAGATAAAGCAAATATTAACGTTAGTATAGCCAAGCAATGTTGTTTGATCATGCCATAGGCCAATTCGGTGGCGCAAGGAAATGCGCGTGACCAAGATGGTCAATGACATATGGCTTCGGCGGCGGCTCGTGGTAATGCAATTCATACATCACATGATGCAGATGTGACAAGAACAATTTTACTGCATAACGTTTTGCTCTTGCATGAATATGTGCTGGTGGTAGTTTGCCAGTCAAGTAATGCTTTTTTGCTTCAGTATCGGCCGCAAAGTTTTTTGTTGCCAGAATATGTTCCGCTTGCGAAGCAAATTGTAGTGCTTCGTTCTTCATAATCTCTTGTTGCTTACGCGCAAGATATACTTTGCCGTAAACATCGCTTTCCAAATACGATACTTTAACAAAACTTTCCCCAATAATCCAGCACAGTCGTTTCAGCGAGCCATTCCATGGCCGCTTTTCTTTCTTATTCCATACAACTGTTGGATCTTGGCCAGCATAACGCCAAATATGCCCAACAGTTGGCGCTTTTGTTATGTCAATATGAGTAACTAACCCAGCCGAAATGATCGGACCAATACCAGTGATACTCCTGGCCCATTTGCTTGATGGATTAGTGTTACTGTATACATCTAACGCACGCGCTACTTGTTTCTCTAGTGTAGCGCGCTGATTAGTTAGCCAATCCAACACCACATTGGGTTCTTTATTACTCTCTAACGTCCTAGTCTGGTGACTAGCGCGAATGCGATCCCGCTGCATTGCATAGTAACTGTCTACCAGAAATCTTACTTCCCGGTCAGATAGTGTGCGAGAAGCATTACGCAAATCTTTGGTTAGTCTGTCTATTGAACCAAGGATTTCGTTAATATCGAAGTCATTGTTAGTTGTTTCACTCATAGTGTTCCGTTTCCTTCTCCGCCAGGAGCATTGATTGTGTTAGCCTTAGTGTTATTTCGCTATTAATTGTGCGAAATCCTTTCGTTGCTTCTTTACTTAGAAATTCATACAATTCTGGCGTTAGTCGCACATGCACGCGCGGAAATTCTTTAGTTGTTGCTGGCCTACCCATGTTGACTCCCCATTACAATGCCGGCATCTAGTATCATTCGAAACAATGCTGCGGCACTATCTATTGGTAAAGTAACGTCTAGTTTTATCCTAGCTTCTCCGTTATTACTAACAGTGAAACTCAATACATCGGTCGGTTTACTGTTAACAGTCGGGTTAACAGGTGGTGATGTAGTAACGACTGCTGTAGTTAGTTTCTTTACCATTAGTTTACTTTCAGGTATGCCGGTTCCTTGGGATAATAGGGCGCGATAATAAGGTGACGGTGCAAGCTTTCCGTTCAAGTATTGATATCCGGAAGAATAACTAGGATTTTTACCGATTATTCTGTTAATATCTCTGGCATTTTTACCGTTAGCTCGGCACCATTCGCGTAATGATGTAGCAATTTCACCAAATTTTATAACTTCTTCCGGCGTTAGTGGCACTTTCATGCAACTCTCCTAATTCTATTGACCACGCCAGGAGCGGATCGTTGTTCTATTATAGTATAGTAAGCATCGCGCATTGCGGCTGTTAGTGTCTTCAATCCCATTTGGTATTGATTATCTAGTTTAGACTGCCATACCCAGCCTGTCAACAAGCGTAATTCGTTGGCAGATCGATTACGATTCCACGCTGCACACATATGTTTATCTAAGTAATGAAATCGCGCTACTTTGTTGATGTCTTTCTTTATTTCATTAGAAAAACGCATTATTTTGCTATCCTTTCTTCTAGATACTCGATTAAGTATGTTGCATATCCGAGAATAAATGTATTACCCTCGAAAACAAACGTTTCGTTTCTTTTACAACCAAGTTTTATTAATCGTTCCACTTTACTAGAGAAGCGATTTAGTGTTTTTCTGTCCCACTCCATTACTTATTTACCCTTTGTGACAGTAAATTGTAGTATATCCCAAAGAATTCGTTTTGGTTAGGCATTTAGTTCGTTTACCATCATGTTTCACATCGGTATGTATATACCCGAGTGAGTCACGGTAGCTGGTTGCTCTAGTATCTGCCAAAGCTACTCCTGGCGCAAGCGCCAGGAGTGCAACAATCATCGTTCGGATCATGTATCTATACCTTCTTGCACTAACTTGATAGTTTCATTATCAAATGAAGTAAACAAGTTATCACTTTGTGGGCAATTATATTCGTTTGGATCGGCGATCTGAAATATTTCAGCAATCATATAAGCTGCGCCAAATTCCGTTTCGCCATTTGACCCTTCATATATTGTTGCATAGATGGTATAATCTTCTTCGCCATCTATGTCAACGTTATTGTTGGCCCATACCTTGTCTTTCCATTGGCTGACTATAGCAGCGCGTGCCAATGTATAGGGCATATCAGTATATACTAGAAAGTTAGGGTAACTTTGGCTTACGCCATCATTACCGTTGCCATAACTTACGCCATACCATCTTTTCATTTTAGTTTCCTTCACATACTGCGGTATATACCGCGTCTAGTGGTCCGTCAATTAACTTGTCCAAAGCATCACCAGCCGCTGACATACCTGATATGTCCATATCAGCAACCAATTTATGCATCATGTCTTCTAGTTGCATAATACGCTCGATTGCCTGCTGGCGTGATATCTTACGCGGTGGCTTTATTCCGTCAATCAATTGCATTGTATATACTCCGTTGTAGTGCCAAGCTTGCGCTTGCCAGCGTAACCTAGTTGCCTAGGTTACACTGGTAAAAGCAAGCCTTATTCCTTACCCTTTCCCCAATCGATTGAATAGTCGCGATAGCTAGGCGGTTGATGTAGCATTTCTTCCATCATCGCTTCACATTCTGCGATTTTCAGACTGTAAAGCGATGCTTCTGCGCTAGTCGCGTGTGCCATGTTACGCGCTGCTATGTAATGCTCTTTCGCATCATAGAGAATTTCCAGCCGCAGTGTATCTTGTGTCACTTTTGCCATTTGTATATACCCTTAGAGAAAGCGTAGAGTAGCTTACCTATGATACCGAAAAGTAAGACCACTAGAGACAACGTTATTAGAGTTTCCATCATATCAGTTTCCTTTGTTTAGTCTGCCAAGCTTGCGCTTGCCTATAGCTACTCCTGGCGTGGGCCAGGAGCGCCATAGGTAAATTCAAGCCTTGTAAGTTAGGATCACTTTGTCAGCGTCGCGTAAAACATTCTGCAAATGTTTTAGCGAGTCCAAATGATCAGCATTTGCATTGTTCCGAATATACTCGGACAAACCATTCTCTAGAACAAGTTTCTGCCAGCCGATCAATTCAATTTGCCATGCCATGTTACTTGACCTTTACCAGCTTACCATCGGCCATAGTGCCTACCGCATACCAGCGATGGGGCTTGGGGTAGTGCGGTCCCTCTAGGGCAATGGTGCCATTGGTGGGCACAGTGCCTAAGCCGGGTTGAAAAACTTCAACCGTTCGGCCTAGGGCCAATGCGTCGCGTAAGGCTTTCTTACTAGTGAAATTGGGGCTTACATACGCCATTAGGTCAGTTTCCTTGTTTAGTGTGAGATACTGGTAACCTAGGCCAACGATAGGCCGGCTAGGATGGCCCCACACGGCGGCTGGACCATAGGGAGCTACCCCTATGGCCCAAACCATGTCAAAGCCGTGTAGCGCCATCCTAGCCGGCCTAGCGTGGGGATGGCCCTTAGTGGGTCGTGCCACCATGGCCCTTGCGCGCCTCTAGAGCATCCAAGGCGGCTAGCAGCGCACGCGCCGCTACCTGGACAGCGTGCAACTCTAGGATGGCGTCCACGGCTAGCATGGCGTCATCTAGCGTGGGCACGGTGGCCACCGGCTTGGTGTCCTCCGACCCAACGTGAATCAGCACAAGCTTAGGGAACGCTACCAGCGTGTGCCCACGGTAAGCATAAATTTCCATATCGAGCATATCATAACCTTTTCAGAATAAATAGCCGGGTAGGCTATCCGGTGCAACATGCACTGGTCACAGCATCCCTAGCATCCTAGTTTCCTAGGATGCTAGGATGCTATGATCATAGCAGGTTTTAGTTCCCCCAAGGCAATGAAAATTTGTCGGCACAAATCGGGCCATAGCCTACCGATACCGATCTGCTATCCGTTAGCTCGCGAGCGCAGAAGCAACAGCTACCCGTAGCCTTGCCATAAGCCGCTGCTACCCTGGCAGGATTAGCCGCGAAATTTACCAACAAGGCAGTGATAGCGGTGGCGGTAGCGGTATCCAGCTTGGCGCTGATATCCCACTGGCCAGCGGTATCAACCCGCCCGTACCAGATGGCACTGCCGAAAGGCTTACCATCTGTTACGTTAACAGTGCCCGGTAGCCTAGCATTGGGGCCGGCTACTGCTAAGGCTATCGGTCTGCCATCGGCAAGCTGTAGCCTGACCTTGGGATGCTTTAGCCGTTCACTTGCACCCTTAAACAAGGCTATCACGCCAGAAAAATCGCCTAGGCTCACGCTAGCCGCCTTGGGCTTGCTAGCGTCTGCCACTAGCTTGCGCACCCAAAACATTTGCTTTTCTGACAAGCCGCGATCTTTCGCGTGCTCTAGTAGCGACCGGGCAAACTCTTGCGACCGCGCGGGTAGTGTCGGCATGGCGTCTGCCAGTGCCTTAATGTCTTTGTCCATTTTAGCTTTCCTTTGTATCTTTTAGGTTTAGTTGCATTGCGGCATAGCTTGCTTCATCTTTGTTTAGCAAACGGGCGATAACAATTTTACCCGTTTGCCTATCCGTCACACTCCAAGTGTGCGATCTAGTTTGATCGCATACCGCAATGTAACGCATTGCCTTGCGTGCCATTAGATTTATCCTTGTATATATTGACGTATCCAAGCTTGCGCTTGTGCTAATCGCCTAGGCGTTGCCTAGGCGGCTAGCAGAAAAGCAAGCTAGTCGTTATCAAACAAGCTAGCCGATACGCTGGCATAAACGCAAAGCTTGCCAGCGTAATCCGTATAAGCTGACAGAACATAGCCGCGTGTGGACATGTAGCCGTTGGTGCCTTCGTCGCGCGCATCTTGCATAAGCTTGCGCGCATCGCATTCCATTAGGAATAGCAAGCTGTCCAGCTTGTATCCTTTCATGTATTTGTTATGCTTTAGCACTGCTTTCGCAGTCTGGTTAAAGGTTCGCATATCATGATCATTTAGCATTGGTTTAGCCTTTCAGTTCGCAAGCTTTGATAAAGCGCACGCTGTCAAAACGCGGATTAGTGCCGCGCAATGCATCGGCTAGTTTCCACACGCAACGGTCCCATTGCACCCACGCCGGGTTACTAGCATCCTCATTAGGTTGCGAGGCGCGCATGGTAGCTGCGATCAATTCGTAATCTTTACGTGACATTATATATTCCTTTGTATGTATTAGGTGATAGGCTTCAAGCTTGCGCTTGTGGCCGCATCTAGCAAGCTAGATGCTACCAGAAATGCAAGCTATTGCGTGATAGCAGACACTTGCAGCAAGGCGGCTAGATCGTCCCTAGCCTGCTTTAGCTGACCGCGCTTGTACTGCTTGCCGGTATAGTATCCGGCCGTACGTAGCATGTTGGTCGGCGTGTAGGCTCGATTAGCCTTCATTCCGGTTTTGAGATAAAGATCAATTGCGTTTTTGATCACTATCACCACGTAGGTTGACACTTGCGCGCCGGTAAAAGTCTGTGACATTGTGTATACTCCATTAGCCCATAAACAAGCAGTCAGCGGCCAGCGTGCCAAAGATGCCGGCATACATCTCACATTGGTTCGGCGTCATATGCTCGGGTAGGCTATCCGCCAGTAGCTTCGCCTCTTGTTTGGTGATCTTTACCCACGCTTCTGATACGCCGAAACGCGGTCTAATGTAGATCGTGCTGGCCACTTTAATCGCCAGCTTTAGGCTCGGTATCGTTGTGATTTCGTGTGACATTGTATATACTCCATTAGTTTCTAGCGTATGCTAGCCTTGTCAGCTTAGTTGGTCGGGGGAAATTGCCTTTTGTTCCATCTAAGATGCAACCGCCGTCGCTTTGTGCCTTGCGGCACCACTAGGCTACTAGGCTTTCGTCCCTCTGGCCAACTAGGCTGACTAGGTTATCATAAGCTTTTAGATCGTTCCGCTCCCCACTTATTGGGAGCGGCGTACCGATCGGTACTCTCCGGCTGGGCCGGGTAGCGTGCGCGTTGTATGCGTCGCCTGGAATATGATCCCACTAGATTAGGTGCGGCTAGGTTTGGACGCTAGCAGCGTGATCTAGTGACAGGGTATCTCCTGCCAGTGCCTACCCCCAAGGTAGGCTTGCGCTTTGTTTGATCCCGGCTAGCGTGGCCGGCCTTTTCTTCTGCTTTCGTGATCTAAGATATAGCCGGCTAGTGGCGGGTATACAAGTGCTTTCTAGCACTAAATGGTGCCAGCTATATCACGATTTCGTGATCGCTACCGCCTAGGATCGCGCCTAGCGGGCGGGTAGCTCTAGACGGGTATCGGTGGCGGGTAGCTCGGGGGAACGCCTAGCCGGTGGCTTGCAGGCTCGGGGGATGGCCCTTGAACCAAGCTGGCGACGCCAGCTTGCCAGCCATCCCCTAGGCTGTCAAGCACAAGG
>Ga0190271_10000115_pt1 | contig 41692 bp, 36 predicted proteins | sample Popmic356T_FD_133747 | JGI IMG/M metagenome (GOLD analysis project Ga0190271, IMG submission 133747) | Populus adjacent soil microbial communities from riparian zone of Weber River, Utah, USA - 356 T | ecosystem: Environmental > Terrestrial > Soil > Riparian zone | place: USA: Utah | collected...
CCAGGCCCTACCGGCCATCATTCACCGAACACTTTGGGGGACACCATGAATAAGCTATTGCTCGCTGGTCTCGCTGCCGTCGCCGTTGCGCTGCCCGTCGCCGCCGCCTTGCAGAAGGGCGACGCCGCCCCGGCGTTCACGGCAAGAGCCTCGCTGGCCGGTAAGGAGTTCAACTACTCGCTCGCCGACGCCCTGAAACAGGGCACCGTCGTCGTCTACTTCTATCCGTCGGCGTACACGCAAGGTTGCAACATCCAGGCACACACGTTCGCGGAGAACATGGAGGCGTTCAACGCCGCCAAGGCCACCGTCATCGGCGTGTCGCTCGACAGCATCGCGCGCCTGAACGACTTCTCGGCGGACCCCGCCTACTGCGCCGGCAAGCTCGCCGTCGCGTCGGATGCCGACGGCTCGATCGCGAAGTCGTATCAGCTCATGGTCCGCGAAGGCCGCGCCGGCATGCAGGACTCGCGCGGCGTCGCCATCGACCACGGTTTCGCCGAGCGCACGACGTTCATCGTGACGAAAGACGGCAAGATCGCGGCCACGGTCGGCGGCGTCTCGCCCGAAGAGAACGTCGCGCAGGCGCTGCAAGCCGTGAAGGACGTCGCGGCGCTGTAAGCGCAAGAGGGGACAGATCTATTTTGTGCGCACACAAAGCGGATCTGTTCCCTACGCGTCCGTTGGGCGCACAAAATAGATCTGTCCCCGGTTAACAATTAGCCCGTTGCGTTCGCGCGCAACGGGCTTTGTTTTATTTGCGGCGCGACACGGGGAGGCGCAGCATAGAGTTGAGAGGCGGCGCACTTTGGTGCCGGCCAAGGAGAGACATGGGAGTCTCGGCTCAACCGACACGGATGTCGGCGCTCATGCCGCTGATGCTCGCGCTCGCCGCGTGCTCGGGTGGCGGCGGCGAGCCACCCCCGCAGAGCACACCACCGCCATCGTCGCTGTTCGTGCTCGGCGACAGCCTGTCCGACGTCGGCAACGCCGCCGCCGCTGCCGACTATGTGCTGAACGTCCCCATCGATCCGCCGACCGTCGGTCTGTGCAATCCGATCGACGTGCTGGCGCTGCATCGCCGTTGCGACGATCTCTTCTATCGGCAAAGCCGAGTCAGTGACGGCCCGCTGGCCGTCGAGCATCTGGCCGCGCGTTTCGGGCTCCCGCCGCTCCGGCCTTCGCTACACGTGCTGCCGAACCAACCCCGCGACGGGACGGTGTACGCCATTACGGGCGCCAAAGCGGGCGGCGTGGCCGACGAGGACCTCGCGCGCCAGGTCGACTGGCTCTTGATCGACGAAACACCGCTGCCGCCGGACGCGCTCTACGTGATCATGATCGGCGGCAACGATGCGATCGGCGCGCTGAAAGCCGACGCCCAAAGCCCTGCAGCGGCCGTGAAGCCGAGTGCCGCCATCGTGTCGGCAGCCGTCGACGCCATTGCCACACAGGCCGAGCGCCTGCTTGCCTTCGGCGCGCGGCGCGTGGTCGTCGCGAACGTGCCCGATCTCGCGGCCGTACCGGCCGTCCGCATCGCGGCACGAGCAAGCGGCGACGAGGCTGCAGCGCTCGCAGCGGCTAACGCCATCTCGGTCGCGTTCAATCGCAAGCTCGATGCGAAGCTCGATGACCTCGACGCGGCCGCTCGATTGCTCACGCCGGCGCCAGTCATTGCGCGGTTCGACTTGTACGCCGCCTTATCCGGCGCGCAGCTCGCCGTGGCGGCGAACGGCGGCAACGCGACGGACGCCTGTTTCGCCAGCGACGTTTATCGCGAGTCTTCGACGGCGCAGCGTGTCTTCCACGCGGACTGTGCCCCCGTCACGGTCGACGTTGCGCCGCGCTTTGCGCAGTTCGCGTTCTTCGACGGCATCCATCCCACAGGTGCGGCGCACGCCAAGATCGGCGAGGCGCTCGGCGCGCTGTTCTAACGCGTGCGCTATCGCAGCCACCCCGCCGCCATCTGCTTCTCGTGCGCCGTGATGGCGTTGCGCATGAACATCGCGACGGTGACGGGGCCGACACCGCCCGGCACGGGCGTCACCCAGCTCGCGACCTCTTTGACGTTATCGGTGTCGACGTCACCGACGATCAGCGTCTCGCCGTTCGGCCCCGTGATCTGATTGATGCCGATGTCGATGACGGCGGCGCCGGGTTTCACCATGTCCGCGCGCAGGAAACGCGGCTTGCCGACGGCGACGAGCACGGCGTCGGCGCGGCGCGAATGGGCGGCCACCGAGCGCGTCAGGTGATGGCACACCGTGACCGTGGCACCTTCCGCCATCAGCATGAACGCCGCAGGTTTCCCGACGATCTCGGAGTGGCCGATCATGACGACCTCGAGGCCGTGCAGGTTCAGGCCCGTTGCCTTGATGAGCTCGACGGACGCGGCGGCCGTGCATGGCGCGAGCGCCAAGTCGTTGTAAACGATGTCGCCGATCGAGGCCGGGTTCATGCCCTCGATATCCTTCAGCGGATGGATCGCGGACGCCAGCGAGCGGCCATGGATGTGCTTCGGGATGGGGCGCTGGAGAATCACGCCGAGCACGCGCGCGTCGTCGTTCATGGCGCGCAGCCGCACCTTGCATTCGTCCTGCGTCAACGTCGCGGGCCACGTTTGGTCCTCGAACGGAATGCCGACTTTCTTCGCCGCATTCGCTTGGCCGCGCACGTAGACCGCGACCTCCTTGTGCTCGCCGATGCTGATCGAGACGAGCCGGCCGAGCGCGTGCCTCGCGGCACCGGCGTGGACGCGCGCGGCAACGCCGTCGAGTATGCGATCGCGGACGGCTCTGCCGTCTAAGAGGCGGTTATCGAGCATGGGTCGGATCCGATGGGTTAGTTATTGAAAGTATCGCAGGCGCCGGGGTCGCCCGTGCGCAGGCCCGTCGACAGCCAGCGCTGTCGCTCCGCGGAGGAGCCGTGCGTGAACGAATCCGGCGTGACGCCGCGCCCGGCGCTGCGCTGCAACGTGTCGTCGCCGATGGCTTCGGCCGCGCCGAGCCCCTCTTCGACGTCGCCGGGCTCGAGCACGCGCGCGCTTTGGTTCGCGTGATGCGCCCAGACGCCCGCGAAACAGTCGGCCTGGAGCTCCATCGCGACTTGCAAGCGATTGGCGTCGACCTCGCGCGAGCGCTGCTGCGCCGCGCGCACTTGATCCGACGTGCCGAGCAGCGTCTGCACGTGATGGCCGACCTCGTGGCCGATGACGTACGCGGCCGCGAAATCGCCGGCGCCGCCCATGCGCGCGAGCTCGTCGAAGAACGAGGTGTCGAGATAGACGCGCTGGTCGCTCGGGCAGTAGAACGGGCCCGAGGCCGAGCTCGCGTAACCGCACGCCGACTGAACGGCGCCGGCGAACAGTGTGAGCTGGGGCGGCTGATAGCGCTCGCCGGACTGTGCGAACACTGCACCCCAGACGTCCTCGGTGCTGCCGAGCACGCGCGCGACGAAGTCGCTGACCTCGTCGTTAGCCGTGAGGGGCCGACCCTGCTCGCTGCTCGGCGCGCCGCCGCCCCCGCTAAAGAGCTGGAGGACGGCGTCCGGCCCGCCCAGCACGAACAACAATCCGAGAATGACGAGCATGCCGAGCCCGCCGCCGATGCCTCCGCCGCGACCGATCCGCAGCGGAACCCGCCCGCCGCCACCGGCTCCGCGCACGTCGCGGACGTTGCTGCTTCGTCTTAAGTCCTTCCAACGCACGCCAAGCTCCATGCACGCCTCATGCCAGCTTATCGCGGGCAGGGATGCCCGCGGTAGAGCAACGAAGGGCGAGCCGTCGCCGAACAGTTGCCGACGGAACGGAGACTGAACGGCGCACGGTCTACAATATCCGCCCACCGAAGGTGCAGGAGTTCCGCGTGAAGCTCGTCGAAGAATATGCCGGCGTCGGCTCGTTGCGCTTCCGCGATCGCACGCTCGGGGCGATTCCGTATCGCATCAGCCGCTTTCAGGGCATGGCGACGTCGGGATTGCCGATCCCCGGTCTGCATCGCATCGAAGGCACGCTCGCGCTCGCGAGCCTTCCCCACGCCGCGGACCTCGTCGGTGCCAACGTCACGCTCGAGCTCGAGGACGGCCGCTCGCTCGCGCTGACCGTGGCCGACACCAGCGGCCGCGTGCTCGCCGAAGGTCACGGGCCGCGGCACGGTTGCGGTTGCTGCTGAGAGAGCCTTGCTCGTCCGCGACGCCGACTTCACTGCCGACTTCGCGAGCATCCGGCGCGTTCGCGAGGCGGTGTTCATCGACGAGCAACGCGTCCCGCGCGAGCTCGAGTTCGACGACCGCGACCCGCTTTGCGTGCACGTGCTCGTCTTCGACGGCGACGAGCCCGTCGGCACGGGCCGCCTCGATCTAGCCTACGGAGGCAAAGTCGGCCGAGTCGCCGTGCTCGCCGCGCACCGGCGCAGCGGCGTCGGCGCAGCCCTGATGAACCGCCTGCACGACATCGCCCGCGAGCAGCGGCAGACGCACCTCTGGTGCAACGCGCAGCTCACGGCCGTGCCGTTCTACGAGCGCTTGGGCTACATACCCTCGGGCCCGACCTTCGTCGAGGCCGGCATCGACCACGTGCGCATGGAATACGCCGTGCGGGAGTAGTCTGCCGCGCAGACTCCTGGCGCGGCTACTCTCGCGGCGCCGCGAAGATCGGTCCGTCGTCGTTGTTGAACTTGGGCTCGGGCAAACCCTTCGCGCGTGCATCGGCGATCGCGCGATCCTCAGCGCGGGCGGCGCTCAAGATGTTCGCAAGCGCCAGGTTGCCTTCGTGGCACTCGTACGGCAGCACTTGATAGTCGGGCTGCGGCGTGATCGGGAACGCGATCGTGAACGGCGCCGTGTACGTTTCGGGGTCCGTGACGGTCACCGAGTAGTCGATACGGTCGCCCTCGACGCGCGTGAAGCGCTCCACGAGCGTCGCCGACGACGTCAACGGCGGACCGTTGCCATTCAGGCCGATCGCCGTGCGGCCGATCATGTTCGTCGTTTCGACGACGAGCGTCTCGCCTTCGAACCGGCCGCGCGCGTCGCCCATGTACATCTTGATCGCGTCGCCGACGCGCGGCCGCGGGTCGTCGAGCGGAATGATGCGCGTCTCGTGGATCATCTCGTACCGGATCACGACGTCGTTCGGCGTTTGATGGATCTCGAGGCCGTTGCCGTAGATCACGGGCAGAATCGAGCCGACGACGCCGCGCGTGAGGCAGCGATCGTAGAGGCTGCGGTCTTCCCACGAGCTCGGCCGGGACCGGCGGCGTGCTTGCGTCTCGTCGGTGCGCTTCTGCCCTTCCGCGGTCAGCGGCGGGATACGGCCGTTCGGCGGATCGACGACGAGCGAGGTATAGCGGAAGGAGCGCACGCCGCGCTCGGCGAGGAACGCAGTGCCGCCTTCGCGCAGACGGGCGACTTGCGCGTCGTTGCCGCGCTCCCGCTCCGCGAACTCCTCGTCGGTTAGCTCGGCGCGCGTGCCGAGCTCCTCGGGCCGCTGCAGCGGAATGCCGCGCACGTCGTCACTCGACCACGTGCCTTGCAGGTCGGGATGACCCCACGGCGTACGCCATTGTGCGGCGCTCGCCGTCGCCGAGCCGGCGACCTGCGCTTCGCTGCTGCCGATGATGCCGAGCGCGAGCGCCGGCGCGAATACGACGAGCTGCCAACGTTGCATGCTTTCCCCCAAGCGCCCTGCGCGGGCGCTGCGTTCCGATTGTGGGCCGCTCCGCCGGCTGCCGCAAATTCGTCGCCCTTGTGTAGACTATTGTCCATACAAACACGCCGCAGCGCGGCCACTTCGAGGGGCTTACACCATGCGAATCACGACGATCATCTGCGGCGGACTCTTGACGGGCATTGCGGGCAGCGCCATGGCTTGCGACTTGCCGAAGCTCGCGGTCATCCCTGCGAAGGACCAGATCGCGGGCAAGGAAGCGGAGGTTCGCGTCGCGGCCAACGCGTATTTCGTCGGTATGCAGGCTTACACGGCTTGCCTGCAAGCCGAGCTCGTGGGCGCCGGCGGGGAGTCTGCGCCCGCCGTCGTCAAGGCCGTGCTCGTGTCGCGGAACAACGTGGCCGTGAGAGAGGCCGAGTTCATGATGAAGCTCTTCACCGAGAACGTCGGCCCAGCCGACTCCGTGCCGGTGGGCGCCGCGCCGACGCGCTGAACCCGCCCCCCCGGGGCGCAGCCGGTTATTTGCCATAGTGCGGGCCGCTTCGGGCGGCTCAGCGTCCGTTCAGCATTCGCAGCGCTAAATGCTCCTCACGGCACTTCTCGTGCCGGGAGGGCTGAACATGAACGCACGCTTGCTGGCATCGCTCGCCGCCGCGAGCTTCGTCCTCGGGTCGAATGTGTGCGCCGCGCAGACGGCGGCCGGCACGGCGGAGCGCGTGACGCGCAGCGCCGCGGGCCCCGCCAACGACCATGCCGACGACGAGCTCCGCGATCCGACGTCGTTCGAGACGCTGCGCCGCCAGCCCGGCGAGATTCGGTGAAGCCGCGCGGCGGCAAAGGCGCCCAACACTTGAGGACGTTCGGCGACTCGTGGATCTACGACGCGACAACAGACACCTTTGCGGACCGCGACAGCGACGGCTATTACAGCTATCTCCGCTTGCAGTTCGACGCCGACACGATCTACACCGAGGCATATGTCTATGCCGAGATCTACATCAGCGCCGACGGCACTGCTTGGGAGCACCTGTATTCGACGGAGGATTTCCCGATCTGGGGCTCCGATCCCGACGACGACTACGAAGTCGAGACGGACCTGGTCTCTGGCTACTCGACGGGCCTCTATGACGTACTGATCGAGCTCTACGACGCCGACACCGGCGAGCTGCTGGACGAGTACGGGCCGAACGAGTCGCCGCTGTTCTCGCTGGTGCCGCTCGAGGACTCGGGCCGCGACGGCCTCGTTGTCGAGCCGCCGCCCGTCACCGTCGTGCATGACAGCGGCGGCGGCGCGGTGTCGTGGCTCGCGCTCGCAGGGTTGCTCGGCGCGCTCGCGCTACGCCGCCGGCGCCTCGCGGCGTAACGGCGTTCGGCGCTCGCAGCGGCGGCGGGCATTGCTCGCCACCGCTGCTCTATACTCCGGGCACTTCGGCCTTCGTGAGGTCTCGCGTGCGCTTCAAGCCCATCGGTCTCGCTCTCGCCGCCATCGTCGCCGTTTCGTTCGTCGTCTCGTCGTTCGCGCAGCCGCGCACGCCGCCGCGCGAGATCACGCAAGTCACGGGCGATCTCTACCGCGCCCGCAACGGCAACTGGTACACCGCGTTCCTCGTGACGCCGGCCGGCATCATCCTGGGCGACCCGATCAACGAGACGTTCGCGCCGTGGCTGAAGAGCGAGCTCGACACGCGTTTTCCCGGCCGTCCCGTCCGCTACGTCGTCTACAGCCACAGCCACTTCGATCACGCCGCCGGCGGCGCCGTGTTCGCCGACACCGCGACGTTCGTCGCGCACGAGAACATGCTGCGCAACATGGACGGCCGCTACCCGCAGATGCCCGGCGACATGATCGACCGCAACGACAACGGCGTCATCGACCGCGAGGAGATCGATATCCCGACAAACACGCGGCCCGGCGTCTGCGGCATGGGCCCCGGCTTCTTCGACGGCATCGACCGCAACAGCGACGGCGTCGCGACACCGCAGGAGCTCCAGCAGCACATCGTCAAGCCCGCGATCGTCTACAACGACCGCATGCGCATCGAGCTCGGCGGCAAGGTCGTCGAGCTCGTGCACCCCGGCCTGAACCACTCGAACGATGCGACCGTCATGGTCTTTCCGGCGGAACGCGCGGCGTTTGCGACGGAATTCATCGCTGACGCGCTCGTCGGCGGCAACGCGCGCTCGCTGCCGAGCGCCTGCGGGCCGTTCGACGGCAGCTCGCTCGCGGAGTGGATCAAGTCGTATCGCGCCGTCGAGGCGCTCGACTTCGACGTCATGATCACGGGCCACGGCTCGATGTTCGTCGACAAGGCTCTGATCCGCGAGACGCGCGAGTTCTTCGAGGATTTGCGCCGCGAGGTCGCGGCCGGCATGGCGGCCGGCCAGTCGCTCGAGCAGCTCAAGGGCAGCGTGCGGCTCGAGCGGTACAAGGACTGGGCGAACTACGAGCGGCTGCGTGCGAACAACGTCGAGGCGGCGTATCGGAACCTGCTCACTTATCGATGAGCACGCACGTGAGGGTCGGCAACTGAGCCGGGCGCAGCGTGACGTTAACGGCGACGATCTACAAGAATCCGAGCAAGGTTCTTGCGCTCTGGGCCGGCGAGCGCATTCATCGCGCCGAAGCGCTCGAGCTTTACGCATTCGGGCGCGAGCTGAAATCAGTCACCCAAGAGTTTTGATTCGCGTCGAAGACCCCGACTTCGCGCTGTCGGCGCCTTCGCTTCTGTCTTCAGCTTCGGGAGCGCGAGAGTCCTGTCCACTTAGACAACACCCGCATCGGCTGTCCGAGCGCTGCGCGTCCCACCGTAGCGCCGACCGTTGAGCCACGCGCCGAGCGGAGTGTTCCGCACGAGTAGCTGATAGCTCGTCAAAAGAAGCGGAATGGCGATCACCAGGATCAGCGGATACTTCAACTGCCAGCCGAGCGGCCACTGCGAAACCCACACCTGCAGAGCGACAATGAGCGGTAGGTGAACTAGATAGATCCAATAGGACGAATCCGCGAAATACCGTATGACGCGATTCTCTGCGGATAAGAAGCGCGTCGCCGTGCCCAGCAGCGCGAAGCACCACGCCCAGATCGCGAGCGGATACACCGCCGCGACCAGAAGCCCCTCGCCTAGCGCCGAAGGTAACGGCATCCCTCCCGATGTCACGGCAGACATGGTTCGAGCGCAGTACGCCGTCAGCGCGAGGACCGCGACCCAATAGACGAGCCACGACCGCTGCCACACGTTCAGCAAGGCGGGCTGCCGATGCAGAAACCAGCCAAGGGTGAACGCCGTTCCGAAGCCTACGAGCGCGGACAGGTTCGGCACGAGCCCGAAATCCGGCGTGCGGATGCCGCCGGTCACGGTCCAATGCTCGTACGTCAGAAAGACCGCGGCGAGCGGCGCCGCGAGAACGAGCGGCAAGAGATGCGTGACGCTGAGCGCTCGAACGATCGTATCGATGGCTGCCGCCGCGCGGCCCCTGGAATCCAGCAGCATTGCCGAGCCGACCAGCGCGAGCGCAGCCGCGTAGAACCAAACCAGCACGTACAAGAACCACGTGTGTCCGAGCGGAACGATACGCCAAAGGGGTACCGGCAGAGGCGGCACCCCGCTGGGGCTCGGTGCAGGCCCGCCTTGGTTCGCAAACGGGTTCGTCCAGCCAGCCTCCCACATCGCAACGATGAACAGGCAAGCTAGAAGAAGCGGCGCAAACACGAGGAACGGCAGCACGATCCGCTTCAGCCGATTGCCGATGAATCCTCGGGCACCGCGCTTCCGCAGCAGCAGACGTGCGAAGAACCCCGCAATCGCGAAGAACAAGCTCATTCGAAAGATGTGCGCGACGAAGTTCGCGACCAGCAGCACGGAAGACGAGTCGACATCGTCCGCGACCCAGTCGGGGTCGGGAAAGAACGAGATCGTGGCGTGGCCGAGCACTCCGAGGAGCAGCGCACCCGCCCGAAGCGCATCCAACTGATGCACGCGTCCCACGCTGTCCCCCGACGTCATGACCGCCTCCGCTCGAGCTCCTCGCATGATCTTGTCGGCGTGGCCGTTCGGCGTCCCGATGAAAAGCGAATCTTTTGCCGATGAACGGCGAACCGGGGCGTACCGTCGCCGGAGCCCGGCCATGTTAGGCTGCTGACGATCCCAGAACCGCTCCAACACGCGCATGAACGCCAATACGAGGTTCGAGTCCGGGCCGCCCGTCGATCTGGCGCGCGAGCCCGATTTCACACTGGGGACCATGACCGTTCGGCCGTCCGCGAGCGAGGTCAGCGTCGGCGCGCTCGCTCGGCGCGTCGAGCCGCGTGTCATGCAAACGCTCGTCGCACTCGCGAAGGCAGAGGAATCCGTCGTACCGCGCGACGAGCTGATGGCGCGCTGCTGGAGCGGCATGGTCGTCAGCGAAGACGCCCTGACGCGCGCGGTCGGACAGGTGCGCCGGCTATCGGACCTCGCACCGGCCACGTTCACGGTCGAGACCATTCCCAAGATCGGGTACCGGCTGATCCGAGCGGCTGCCGTCGCCGCGGGTTTCGACACGCCCGCGCCCGCACCGAGTGCGCGGACGTCGAGGCTCGCGCCATCGATCTCGCTGGCGGCTGTCGTGGGACTTGTCGCGATCGCAGGCGCGTTCGCGGTCGGCCTTTCTGGTTCACCACCCACGGTCTCCGGGGAGTCTCTCGAGCAACTCGAGCGCTTGAGCACGCAAAACGCCGATGCTCGCGACCGCTATCTTCGCGCGACCGCGCTGATGAGCGCCGGCGGCCGCGACAACACGCTGCGCGCGGAGCAATTGCTGCGCGAGGCACTGGGGCTCGACCCGACGTTTCACTCCGCGAGGGAGACGCTCATCGTCGCGCTGACGGCGGCGGCCACGTTCGTTCCGGAGCGCGCGAGCCAGGCCAACGCGGAGATCGCCGGCCTGCTCGACGACGAAATCATCGAGACACCGCTCGAGTGGCGCGCGCATGTAATGCGCGGGTTCCAATACGTCTTCGAAGGGGATTGGCTCTCCGCCGGGCGGGCGCTTGCGAAGGCGCAAAGCGCTGTCCCGGCGGCAACTGGCGAGGTCGGAGCGCTCGAGACGTTCCTATTCGGGAACGTCGGCCGGGTTAGAGAGTCGTTCGAGCTCGTGGCGCGCCACGCGCAAGCGCAGCCGCTTTCGCGCGATCAGTCGCGAGTGCTGCAGCAATGGCTGAATCGCACGGAAAGATACGCGGACGCAGAAGCCGAGTATGTCCGCAGCCGCGACTTGCCCGGCGACCGCTCCGCAATGGAGCTCGCTGCGCTCGTGCGCGCGCTCGGCACCCGCGATCCCCGGAACGTCGCGGAGCACCTCGCGCGTTATCGCGAAACGGATTGGGGCCGCAGCGGCGACGATGCGTTGTCCCTCGTGCAAGCGCAACCGCACGCAGCGGTAGCGTTGCTTCGTCAGCAAATAGAGGGCTGGCGCGAAGATGGGGCCATGCCGCCGTTCCTCGCAGCGGCCTGGGCAAGTTACTACGGCGACCACGATCTAGCCGTGCACGCGTTGCAGGCGCACCCCGAATCGTTGTTCGCGCAAGCCGGTCTGATCTGGGACCCCGTGTTCGCCGAGACGCGCCGCACGGCGGCCTTCAAGGACTTCCTCCGCGATTTCGGCTACGTCGAGTATTGGCAGGCCCATGGTTGGGGCGATTTCTGTCGGCCCGTGGCCGGCGACGACTTCGAGTGCCGCTAACCGTGCGGCGCCGCCTCATACGCTACGTACTGTTACGCCAGCGTTGACTAGCGCAAAGGGATCTCGCGACGAAAGTAGTCCGGCAATCCGGGCTTCGTCGCGACGAGAATTTCGACGATCGCATCGCGATCGGCGGGCGCCAGCTTCACGTAACGCGCATCCTCGAGGTTGCCCGACAGCACGTCCCAGAGCCGCCGATAGATGGCGTCGAGAGCCTCCGAAGGAAGGGCGTCGAACGCGGGCGAGTAGATCACGTAGCTCAACGGATAGCGCATGAGCCGTCCATCGAGCTGCAGCTGCCGCAACGAGCGCCCGCGGTCGTCGCTCGGACCCAGTGCCGCGAACCTTTCCGCGAAACCGGACGTGCCTGCGATGCGCTCGATCGTCGCTTCACCGACAAATAGCAGATAGTCGACGGCGTCCTCGATCGAGCGCGCGAGATCCGTTGCCGTGCCGCCGTCTGCCGACGCGACGCGGTACTCCCAACCGACACGAGTCAGCACGTTCATGGCCTCGAGCTGGTGCTCGAGCACGAGGTGCGCAACGGCATCGCTGTAGGGTGTCAGGTAGCTCGCCGCGAGCGGCGCCGGCAGTTGTTCCGGCACACCGAGCGGCAGCGCCGGCAGCGACCGCGCACGGTTGTCCTCGACGAGCGCGTTTCCGTAGTGCGCCTGCGAGCCGACGTCGCCAGTCACGTACCAGCCGCCCCAGCGCTCGGCGAGCGGCGCCGAATGATCTACGGTCAGATTGCCGAGCCAAGGAAGAATTTGGCCATCGGCAGCCGTGGGAATGCTGCGCGCGAAGAAGCCCGGCACGCCCAGCGTCGCGTGCGCGTAGTGACAACCCAGGCAGCTCCCCTCCCGTTGCAGACGAGGTTGCCCGGCTACGCGGTCCAACGTATAGAACACGCCTCCTTGCTTCGCGTCCTGGACGGCTATCTCGATGAGGCCGCCCTGGACTGAACCGACTGCCAGCTCGTCATTGAAAAAAATCGCTCGCGGCCGGTCCGGCGCGATCAACCGCTGCTGCAGCGACGTCTTCGAGTACACGAGCAACTGCGACTCGAGCGGCACGCGCAGCTCGCGCAGCAGCGCGGGCAAATAGCCAATGCCGGGACGATCGTCGAACGCGAGCTGCGTTTTCCCGAGCGCCAGTCGCTCTTGGAGATCCGCGACGGGATTCCGTAGCGGCTGCAACCTGTAACCGATCGCCGGATGCTCGAGCGAGATGACGGACCCGTCGAGCTGGGCATGAGCACTTGCTGCGGCAAGGACGGCCGCGATCGTCAGCCAACGAAACATCAAGCCCTTGTCCGCTACTCGAGTCGAGCCAGCATACACTTCGAGGCTCGATTCCGCGCGCGGGGTGCCGTACGGGGCCAACGCGTGTAGTTCCCTTCGCCGGGCGCGCGTACAGTACGAACAAACGTCGCTACCAGGGGGCTAGGCGTGCCGACCAAAACACTCGCTTCGATCGTTCCTATCGCGCTTGCCGCCGCGCTGTGGGCGCCTGCGTTCGCGCAACCGGCGCCGCAGCCGCCGACGCCGCCCTGCCCTGCGGTTCGCGACGTGCTCGTCACGAACGGCCGCATTCACACGATGGATATGAACAATGCCGTCGTCGAGTCCGTGCGCATCGTCGGCGACCGCTTCGCCGAGGTCGGCACGACGCGGTTACCGACGTCGCGCTGCACTCGCACCGTCGACCTCGAAGGCCGCACGGCCGTGCCGGGGCTCATCGACAATCACAACCACATCGTGCTGCTCGGCTTGCGGCCCGGCCACGACACGCGGCTCGAGTCCGCCGCGTCGATCGGCGACGTGCTGGCGCTCCTCGCCGCGCGCGCCGCCGCGCTGACGAGCGGCGAGTGGATCACGTCGATCGGCGGGTTCGACATCAACCAGTTCGTGCCGGCGCCCGGCGCCCCGCGCTTCCCGACGCTCGCGGAGCTCGACTCCGTGACACCGAGCCATCCCGTCTTCATTCAGATGTCGTTCGCCGGCCCGTCGGTGACGAACACGGCGGGCAAGCGTTTCTTCGAGCAAAAGGGCATCGAAGTTGGCGCCGACGGCGCGATGGCAGGCGGATTCCAGACGCCCAATCCGACGACGCGTGCGCTGCACGAGCTGCGGCAACTGCAAACGCTCGCGGACCAGAAGCGCGGCACGCAGGACGCGATGCGCTACGCGGCGAGCCTCGGGCTCACGACACATCTCGACCAAGGCGGCTTCCCGGCGACGGCCACGGCGGCCGACGGCGCCGCGCACTTCGATCGCTACCGGGCGTACGACGCGCTGCTGGCGCTCTACGCCGAGGGCGCGCTGACTCAGCGCATCCGGCTGAACTTCCTGCACATGGAGACCGACGCCGCGACGCCCGAGCTCGCAGCGCGGCTCGCGAACGTGTTTCCGAATTATGGCGACGACTTGCTGAAGATCGTCGGGATCGGCGAGTTCACGGCCGGCGCGTCGCCGATCCTCGCCGAGGCGAGCGAGGTCTGGCGCAACGGCACCCGCCGCGTCGCCGAAGCGGGCTGGCGCAACGAGAACCACTCGCTGACGCAAGGGGATTTCAAGATCATCATCGACGAGTGGGAGCGCTTGAACGCGACGTTGCCGGCGCCCGGCATCCGCGAGCAACGCTGGGTCGTCGCGCACGCGCCGTTCATCACACAAGAATACGCCGACAAGCTGAAAGCGCTCGGCGGCGGTGTCAGCGTGCTCGGTGGCTGGCGCTACATCAGCGGCACGGCGCAGCAAAACGGCCCACCGTTCAAGATGCTCGCCGACAGCGGCATCCCGATGGGCATGAGCTCGGACGGCATGCAGATCTCGCCGATGAACCCGTGGCTCGGGCTCTACTACATCGTGACGGGCAAGAACGCGCGCGGCGAGGTCATCAACGCCGGCCAGACTCTCGATCGCACTGCGGCGCTGAAGCTGTACACGGCGGCGAACGGCTGGTTCCTCGGCGAAGAAGGCGATCTCGGCACGATCGAGCCCGGCAAATACGCGGATCTCGCCGTGCTCTCGGCCGACTACTTCGACTCGCGAGCCGTCAGCGACGAGGACATCAGGCGTTTGACGGCCGAGCTGACGCTCGTCGGCGGCCAGATCGTGTACGGCAACCCCGCCGCGCGGTAACGCGCACGGCGCGGCGTGAGACTTTCCGTGCCCTCGCGGCAGATAGGGGTACCACAGCGCCGGAGGGGCCGAACCGCGGCGGCGGGAGAGCTCGGGTGAGCGAGGGATACGAGACCGGAGCGAAACGTGCGCGAGCGACCGGCGCTGCCTTGGCGCTGACGCTCGGCTGCGCGCTTGCGCATCTCGCGGCCGCGCAAGGGAGCGGCGCGACGACTGCACGGCCGCTGCGCGCGGGGGAAACGCAGCGCGCGACGTTGCGAGCATCCGACCGCGCGAGCTTCGTCGTCGACCTCGAAGCGCGCGGGGATTACGTGCTGCGAGTGGACCAGGGCGGCCTCGACCTCGTCGTCACGCTGACCGAGCCCGGCGGCCGCAGCGAGTCGTTCAATTCGCCGTCGTTGCGCAACGAAGCGGAGCTCGTGCTGCTCGCGGACCGGCCCGCCGGGCGTTACGAGGTCGCACTGCGCACGGACGAGCACAGCGACACGGTCGCGACGCCAGCCGTCGAGCTCATCGCGGTCGCGCGCAGCGGCGACTCGCGCGAACGCGACGCCCTGCAAGCGATGAGCCGCGGCGCAGCCGCGAACTTCGCCGGCGGCGACGAGGCGTGGCGTACAGCCGTGGCGGAATACGAGCACGCGGCCGAACTCTGGCGCGAGCTCGACCGGCGGCGCGAGGAAGCGCAGGCGCTGTTCGCCGTCGCGATGGTCGAGTTCTGGCAGCTCTACGCCTGGCAACGCAGCGCAGACCTCGCCGAGCGCGCGGCTGCCCTGTACCGCTCGCTCGACGAGCCGTCGCTGGCGGCGAGCGCGGTCGAGCTGCGCGGCTCCGCCCTCGTCGAGCGGGCGCTCGAAGCCGGAGAAAAGGACCCGGCGGAGGCGGAGTCGTTGTTTGCGCAGGCGCTGGCGCTATTCGGGGAGGCGCGGGTGATCCAAGAGCGGCTCGGAGACGACTTCGCACTCGGCTCGATCGTCAACTTCCTCGGCTACGTCGCCTACAACCGCGGCGAGCACGACGCGGCGCGCGGCTACTACCAGCAAGCGGCCGCTCTGCTCGCCGCAGCCGGCGAGCCGGGTGCCGAGCTGAACCCGCTTGCCAACTTGGCGGTTCTCGACGTGGAGGCTGGCCGCGTCGCGACCGCCGTCGACACGTTCGAGAGGATTCTCGCCGTGCTGCCGCCGGGAAAGCAGGAGCGCTATCGCAGCGACACATTATTCAACCTCGGCACCTCTTATCGCAGGCTCGGCTACACCGACCAGGCGTTGCAGACGTTCACGTCGGCGCTGGCGATACAGGTTCGCGACGAAGACACACAAGGCCGCGGACGGTCGCTGCGCGGCATCGGCGACACGTATTACGCGCTCGGCGAGCTCGAGACCGCGGCGGAGTATCTCGAGCAGGCTCTCGCCTTGGCCGTCGAGACCAACGACGGCCGCCCGCAATTCGCGATCCACCGGACGCTCGGCAACATCGCCGCGCTCGAGGGTGACCATACGAAGGCGCTCGAGCGCCACCAAACGGCGATGCGTTTTGCAACGTCGGCCACCGATCGCGCTTACCTCGAGCTGCTGATCGCGCGGGACCTCATCAATCTCGGCCGAGGCGCGGAGGCGGCGGACCACATAGGCGCCGCCAACGCGACGGCCGAGGTCGCGGGCTCGGATCTTCTGACAGCCACGGCCCTATACGAGCTCGGGCGCGCCGAAGCGCGGCAGGGGCCTGCGCTCGCGACGGCTGCGGCCGCCAAGCTCGAGCGCGCGGCCAGTCTGTATTCGGCTATGGGGCTCGAATCGGAGCACGCGGCCGTGTTGCACAGCCTCGGCATCCTCGCGCGCGATCGCGGCGATCTCTCGGCGGCAAGCACCTACGGAACCGCAGCCATCGCCGCCGCCGAACACTTGCGCCTCCGCGTTGCCGATCCCGAGCTGCGCGCCGCGGCTGCGGCGACACGACGCAGCTACTACGAGACGCAAATCGACACGTTGATGCGGTTGCACGCCGAGCAGAGCGAGGGGAACGACACGCACTTGCGCGCCGCGTTCGGGTTCGCCGAGCGAAGCCGCGCCCGCATGCTCGCGGACCTCCTCGCCGAGGCCGCCGTCGACTTGCGCGGTACGGTCGACCCCGCGGTCCTCGACCGCGAGACGGCGCTCGTCGAGCGCTTTGCCGAGCAGCGCATCGAGCGCGATCGGCTCTTGCAGCAATCGGCTTCAGACGCGACACGCGTCCAGCTCGCCGCAATCGCGGCCGATCTGGCCTCGCTCGAGAACGAGCTGAATCTCCTCGAGATCGAGATGCGCCGCGCCGATCCGAGGCGCGGCGCGCTGACGAGCGCTGCGACGCCGAGCGCCGAGCACGCTCAGGCAATGCTCGACGACCAGACCGCACTGCTCGAATACGCGCTCGGCACTCCGGCGAGCTATGTCTTCGTCGTGACCCGCGAGCGTATCGTTGCCGTCACTCTGGCCGATCGAGCGACCATCGAGGCCGCGGCGCGCGACGCACTCGCGGACCTCTCGACATTGGCGCCGAACGGCGCGGCGCCCGATCTCACGGCGCTCGCGAAGCTCGTGCTAGAGCCCGTCGCACCGTATCTCGACAAGCCGCGGCTGCTGCTGGCGCTCGACGGCGCGCTGCAATACGTGCCGTTCGCCGCGCTGCCGAATCCCGGCAGCGCGAATCCCGCCACCCGCTTGATCACGGCACACGACATCGTCGCCGTACCGTCGCTGGCGGCCGTCGCCGCGCTGCCCGCGCGCGGAGCGGTGCGGCCAAAGACACTCGCGATCTTCGCTGATCCCGTGCTCTCGGCCGCGGATCCACGCATGCGCGCAGCGCCCGTCGCGTTGGCGGCCGCTGCGACCCCCAGCACTCTCCTCGAACGCTCCTCCGTCGGGCTCGCGCTCGAACGCCTGCCCGCGACGAGCTACGAGGCGCAGGCCCTCGCGGCGCTCGTGCCCGCGGAGCAGCGCTTCATCGCGAGCGGGTTCGACGCGAGTCGTGAAGCAGTCCTCGGTGCCTCGCTCGATCAGTACCGTTATGTCCATTTCGCGACGCACGGCTTGGTCGACGCACGCTATCCGGGCTTGTCAGCGCTCGCGCTCTCGCAGTTCGACGAGCAAGGGATTGCGCGCAACGGCTTTCTTCGGCTGCACGATATCTATAACCTCCGTCTCGACGCCGACGTCGCCGTGCTCAGCGCCTGCGAGACGGCACTGGGGCGGGACATTCGCGGAGAAGGGCTCGTGGGACTCACGCAGGGATTCATGTATGCGGGTGCGCGCAGCGTCGTCGCAACTCTCTGGCAAGCGCCGGACCGCGCGGCGGCGGAGCTCATGACACGTTTCTACCGGCACTTGCTGCAAGGCGACCTGCCTCCGGCGGCCGCGCTGCGCCGAGCGCAGTCCGAGCTCGCCGCCGAGCGGCGCTTCGCCGACCCCTATTTCTGGAGCGGTTTCGTACTCATAGGAGATTGGCGATGACGAAGCGCATCGTGGCGCGAGCGATGACGATCGGATGCTTGTTCTCGATCACGACGGGCTGCGCCGTACGTCCGGTAGTCGACCCCCGAAATCCGGCCCCGACACGCGACGGCCCCGTCGTGCTGCGCGTCTGCTACATCGAAGGCGACGGCGCCCACCTCGCCGTGGGCGACCAAGTCGAGCTCACGACGAACAAACTCGGCCGGCTGCGCATTCGCCACCTGCCGCAGAATGCCAACGGCCCGGCGTGGAACGGCGGCGACGACGCAGCCGTTAGGGACGCCGTGCTGGTCGAGGAGATCATGCCAAGCGGCGAATCCAAGAACACGCGGCGCTTCGTGCCCGTCGGCCGGTTCAGCGTCCAGCTGTCCGACAGCTCGCACGTGAAGTTCGACTTCCTTGCGAGCAAGGCCGTCGCGAATCAGTGTGACGTGCCGCTCGGCACCGACGTGGTGATCATTCGCGGCGTCGAGGACCAAGCGCGTCACGGTGGGCACGCGATTCTCGACTAGTAACGCGCTCGGCGCGACCTGGCTCGCCGGAGTCGTCGCGACGGCCGCCGTTGCGCAGGCGCCGGCGGCGCCTTTGCGTCACGTTCCGAACGATCCGTTGTTCGCGCGGCAATGGCCGCTCGACAACCAGGGACAGGGCGGCGGCGCCGTCGATGCCGACGTCGACGCGCCGGAAGCGTGGGCGATCGCGCGAGGCTCGCCTGCGATTCTCATTGCCGTGCTCGACGACGCCGTGCAGCTCGATCACCCGGACTTAGCGCCGAATATCGCAGCCGCGGGCCGGGACTTCAGAGCAGGCCTGCCGCGCGAGACCGCGGCGCCGCGCGAGGCCACCGATCGACACGGCACGGCCGTGGCGGGAGTCGCCGCAGCCCGCGGCGACGACGGAATCGGCGTGACCGGCATTTGTCCGCAGTGCAGCCTGCTGCCGATCGGCGTCGACGGCGTGGACAACGTGGCCAGCGTCGCCACGGCGGACGCCGTGCGCTACGCCGTCTCGCAAGGCGCCGATGTCATCAGCTTGAGCTGGGGCTACGCTCGCGCGCACGCGCCGCCGGCCGACGCGGCGCTGCGCGCGGCGCTCGAAGCTGCGGCCGCGCACGGCCGCGGCGGACGCGGCACGTTGATCGTCGTCGCCGCCACGAACGACGCCGTCGACAATTGCGCGGGACCGACCCTCGACCTGGCCGCGCTCGACAGCGTGCTCGCCGTCGGCGTCTCCGACTTCCGAGACCGCATCGGCGGATCCGGCTACGGACCGTGCATTGACCTCGTGGCCCCGTCCACGCCCGAAGGCAAGACGACGCTCGGCGTGTTGACGACCGACCGGACCGGCATCGACGGCCATACCGGCGGCGACTATCACGAGACCTTCGGCGGCACCTCGGCGGCCACACCGCTTGTCGCAGGCGTCGCGGGCTTGTTGTTGTCTTTGAACCCCGAGCTCACGCGCGCCGAGCTGCAGCAACTGCTCGAGCAAGCGGCGGACAAGATCGACGCCGCGAACGCCGCCTACGACGCCCGCGGTTTCAGCAGGCGAGCAGGTTTCGGACGCGTCAATGCCGCGCGCGCTCTCGTGCCCAACGTCGCGATCCTCGTCACCCCGGCTGCCGTGCACGTCGGGGAGCCGTTCACCGTCACGGTCACGGCAAGCGCGCCGTTCGGACTTGACTCGATCTCCTGGATCGTCGACGGCCTGCCGGCGACATTGCACGAGCGGCAGGTCGCCGGGCAGGTCGTCGATTCGGTGACGTTCGGCGGCGTGACGCTCGACCGAGCCGGCACGTTCGTGCTCACCGCCGACGCGCGCGACCGACGTTCAACGAGCCCCCTGCCCGGCTATCCGCACGCCGCAAGCCAGACCGGTCGCAGCGCGACCGCAATACTGACGGTGATCGAGCGCAGCGAGCACGACTCGCGGTAGCATCGCCATGGGTAGCAGGGCGGTGAAGCGCGTCGAACCGTGGACGACCAGAGCGAACAAAACGAGCACGAGATCGCCGCGGATCTCGCGCGCCAGATCGGTCAGGGCGTTCGGGCGGCCGAGGAAGTGCTCGTCGCGCGCTATGGCCCCGGCCTGCACTATCTGCTCAAGCAGCGCACCCGTGACTCGGAGCTGGCGCTCGACATCCGCCAGGATGCGCTTCGCGTCGTCATCGAGAAGCTGCGCTCGGGCACCCTCGAGGAACCCGAGCGCTTGGCGGGGTACCTGCGCGGCATCGCGTTGAAGCTCTGGGGAGCGCAGCGGCGCAAAGAGGTCCGCCGCGCGACGACGGCCGACTCGGACGCGATCGAGGCCATCGCCGACGACCGCGCCGATCCCGAGGAGCGTTTGTCGGAGGAACAGCTCGGCCACGCCGTGCGAGAGCTGCTCGCCGAGCTATCGACGCCGCGCGACCGCGACATCTTGACGCGCGTCTACCTGCTCGAGGAGGAAAAGGAGGCTGTCTGCGCCGCCCTCGAGGTCGATTCCCTGCACCTCAACCGCGTCTTGTTCCGGGCCAAACAGCGCTTTCGCGAGCTGGTGGAGCGCGCCAAGCAACACGGCGAGCTACGCCTCGTCAGGTGAGACAATTGGGGCGCTAGCGGCAGGTTAGTCATATGAATCGCCAATACATCCGCGACAACCAGGTTGTCGAGCGCTACCTGCAAGGCCGGCTGACGGCCGACGAGCAAGCCGCGTTCGAGGAGGCCTACCTCGGCGATGCCGAGCTATTGCAGGAGCTCAAAACGGCGGATTTGCTGCGCCGCGGGCTGGAAGCTCACGACGCTGCTCAGCGCCGCGAGCAACGGCCAAGCGCCGCGGCCCGTAGCGCGCCGGTACGTAGCGCCGCCGCGCCGCGCTACGCACTCGCCGCCTCGCTCGTGGCCGGCATCGCGCTGAGCTTCTCGTCCTATCTTTTCCTCGAGAACCGCGAGCTGCGCAGCGAAAACTTCGCGCCCGCACGGATTCTGCCGCTGGTGGCCGTGCGCGGAGACAGTGCGAACAGCATCGAGGCGGCCGCGACGAACGACCGGACCGTGCTGCTGCTCGACCCGGGATTCACGCCCTACGACCGCTACCGTGCCACGGTTGTCCGCCGCACCGACGGCGCAGAGTTGTTCAGCCTCGACGGCCTCACGTCATCGTACGAAGGCCAGGTCGGAGTCAGCATGCCGAGCCGCCTTCTGACGCCGGGCGATTACGAAGTCGCGCTCGCGGGCCGCATGCGCGACTGGCCGGAGCAACGCGCCTCCGACGACCTCGGCACGACGGCCTTCACCGTCACCGCCCCTCGCTAGGGGCCCTCCCTCACTCGCCTACCGTCGCGGCGCCGCGTTGCGACGCCTGGTGCGTTCGTCGCACTTTGCGGACGCACGGTGAGATAACCGCCGCCCTCGCGGCAGAGAACTATCAAGCAGAGGCGCAATCGCGCCTCGAGGACAAGAAAGAATGATCGACGAACGGGACGACTTCGGCGGTACCGATCTCGAGCCGGCACCGCCGGCCACCGGCGGCGTGCGCGTCGATCAGATTGCGGCTCTGAGCACCGTCGCCGGTGCTGCCGCAATCGCGGTGTGCTTCTGGGACGCCGTGCCGAGCGACGTGTTGGCCGCGTGGTCGGCCGCCGCCGTCGCGCTCACGCTGCTGCAATGGCAGGGCGCGCGTTGGCCGCTGCTGCCGCGCGGCGAGTCGCAGGAACCGCGCGTGGGCGTTCGCCTCGTCGCGCTCTCGCTCGGCGCAGGCAGCTTTTGGGGCATCGCAGGTCTCGCACTGTCGCCGGCTGCCTCGATCCCGCAGCAAGCGATGCTGGCTGTCGTGCTGATCAGCGTTACCGCGCTTTGGCTGCCCGTGTTCGCGGTCGCGCCGAAGAGTTTTTGGTTGTTTGCGGTCCCGGCGGTGCTGCCCATGGTCTACGCGTTGCTGACGTCCCCCCCGTCAGCTCAGGCGACCATGGGCAGCCTTTTGTTGGCCGCGGTCGTCGTCTTGGCCATCGTCGCACGCACGATCCACCAGGTGTTGCGTGCCGATGCGACCGCGCGGCGCTCGCTGTATCACCAAGCCACGCACGACGCGTTGGTCGGGCTAGCCAACCGCGCCGAGTTCCACCGGCGCATGCGAATGCTCGACGCGGCCGGATCACAGTACGCCGTGATCTGCATCGACCTCGACCACTTCAAGGCAGTCAACGACACGGCCGGCCACGCCGTCGGCGACGAGCTGCTGCGACAAGTCGGCGCGCTCTTGCGCGAAGTCGTCCGGCGCGGCGACACGGCTGCCAGGCTCGGCGGCGATGAGTTCGCGATCGTCATGCGCGACTGTTACGCCCACGAAGCGACGCGCGTCGCGGCGACGGTCCTCGAGCGAGTCGCCGGCCTCGTCATCCCCGCCGACAGCGGCGGCTACCGCGTCACGGCAAGCCTCGGCATCGCATGCAGCGCGCCGGCACAGGGCTCGCCGGCGCAGGTTCTAGCGGCAGCCGACCACGCGTCTTACGTCGCCAAGCACAGCGGCCGGAATCGCTTCGTCGTCGCCAACGGCGGCGACGAACGCGCCGAGCATTTGGCCGCGCTCGCGACGCACGCCTCGACCTAGGAGCGAGTTACATGCACGAAATGGATGACATCGAGGCTCAGCTCCGGACGGTCGGCCGCGGCCTCTTCGCAGCTGTCGAATGCGATGTGTGGCGCGATCGCGTCGTGGTCTACGCGCGGCTCGGCACCACGCCGAATCTCGAGCACGCGCTCCGAGAATCGGAACGGCTGCTCACGAGCGTGCTAGGCAGTCTAGACACGCAAGACTGGATTGCCGCCGTGCATTGGAGCGAGCGAATGTGCAGGACGATCAAGCCGGCACGGCTGACGCTACTCCGCGGGGCCGATGCGCAGTAGCACGCCGGGGTTCTGGTCCGTCAGCACGTAGAGCAAGCCGTCGGGGCCGGGCCGCACGTCGCGGATGCGCTGGCGCAGCTGCCCCAGGATCGGCTCGCGCTGGATCGGCTGGCCGTCGTCGCTGAAGGTGATGCGCTGCACATGCCCAGTGGCGCGCGTGCGGCCTTCCATCATCGACCCCACGAACGCGTTGCCCTTCCACGCCGCGAGGACTTCGCCCGTGTAGAAGCTCAAGCCCGAGATCGCGATCGACGGCACCCAGAACATGAACGGCGATTCGTAACCCGCGCGCGTGCTCGCGTCGCTGACGGGCGTGCCGTCGTAGTTCTTGCCGTAGGTGACGAGCGGCCAACCATAGTTCGCGCCGGCGCGCACGATATTGATCTCGTCGCCGCCGAGCGGACCGTGCTCATTCTCCCAGAGCTCGCCCGTCGTCGGATGAAAGGCTAAGCCCTGCGGGCTGCGATGTCCGACCGAGTAAATCTCCGGCAAGTAGCCGGCCTTGCCGGTGAACGGATTGTCGGAAGGCGCCGTGCCGTCCTCGTTCAAGCGCAACACCTTACCGCCGTGCAGCATCGTGTCCTGTGCGCGGTCCTGCTCCTGCCGCTCGCCGACGGCGAGATAGAGCTTGCCGTCGCGGCCGAACACCATGCGGCCGCCGAAGTTCGTCGGCGAGTTGCTCCAGTTCTCGGCGACGAAGATCTCCTCGACGTCCTTCAGCGCTTTGCCCTCGAGACGCGCGCGCGCAAGCGCCGTTGTCGCGAGCGTGCCCTCGCCGCCTTTGGCGTACGTCAGATACAGGATTCGGTTCTGCGCGAAATTCGGATGCGGCAGGACCTCGAGCAGCCCGCCGAGCACCGTGACGCGCACCTCGGGCACCCCCGCGATCGGCTCCGGGTCGAGAGCGCCGTTGCGAAACACTCGCAAGCGCCCCGGCCGCTCCGTGATGAGCAAATCGCCGTTCGGCAGCCAGGCGAGGCTCCACGGGTTCGCAAGCCCGTCGGCGACCTTCTCCACACGAATCTTGAGGTCGGCCGTCTCGTAGACCTGCGGGAACGACGGCAGCGGCGGCGACGCGCGCGAGTCCTGAGCCTGCGCGGCCTGCGCTACCAACACGAATAAGGCCGCAAGGCCCGCCAAGATACGCATTGCTCGTTCCCCTTCACGCTTCACAATTTGCGCAGGCAAGGATAGCCACTGCCGCCACGAGCCGCTATCCTCGACGCATGGTCTCGAAACGCTGGACGTGGCTCGCCGGGCTCGCGGTGCTCTTCGCGGGGCTCACGAACGCGCATGGCCACGTGCACTACTGCTTCGACGGCCAAGAGCCGCCGGCGGCCGTGCACCTCGTCGACAGCACGGACCACGAGCACGAATTGCCGGGCCACGACGGCGGCGACGAGCACGACGATCTCGATCTCGACCTGCCGAACCAGGCGCTCGCCAAAGCCGTCAAGCACGACCTTCCGGCGATCGTCGCCGTCGCCTGGGCGATAAGCGTTGATTCGCTGCCCGGCGGCGCGCTCGCCGAGAGCGTAGACACGCCAGCCGCTCCCAACCCACGCTACGCCCTGCCCCAGCTGCGCGCTCCGCCGCGCTGAACATCCGAGTCGTTCGCGGCCGCCGCACATGAGTGCCGCGGCCCCTTGATCGCGCGCGCCCTGCGCCGCGCGGTTGCACTCGCGTTGGAGGCTGCATGGCATTTTTCATTCGGCGCGCACTCGCACTGGCGTGTGCCGCTACTCTCATGGGCGTCGCGAAGCCCGTGGCGAGCCAGGCGCTGACGCTCGCATCCGCGATCGAGCAAACGCTCGCGCGCAATCCCGAGCTGCGCGTCTACGCGCCCCGCCTCACCGCGGGCCGCGCGCGAGCGGAGCTCGCTGCGCTGCGGCCGCCTCTCGAGCTGCAAGCCGAAGTCCAGGATGCGTTCGGCACGGGCAGAGCAAGCGGCTTCGACATTGCGGAGACGACGTTCGCGCTGTCGCAAGTCGTCGAGCTCGGCGGTAAACGCGGGCTACGCTCGGACGCCGCCGCCGCGAGCACCGCCCTTACCACGGCCGAGCGAGCGGCGGCCGAGCTCGACGTCTTGGCCGAGGTCACGCGGCGGTTCATTCACGTCGCCGCAGACCAGGAGCATCTGGCGCTCACGATGCGCGCAACCACGCTGGCCGAGGACAACGTGACGGCCGCCGCTGCGCGCGTTGCGGCGGCCCGCGCGCCGGACGTCGAGCTGCGCCGCGCGCGCGTCACACGAGCGCGGGTCGCCGTCGAGCACGAGCACGCCGAGCACGAGCTCTTGACGTCGCGGCGCAAGCTCGCGGCGATGTGGGGCGACAACGAGGCCAGCTTCGATCGCGTCGCCGCCGACCTCTACGCGTTGCCGCCGAACGAGGGTTACGAGCAACTCGTGGCACGGCTCGCGAGCAGCCCGGATTTCGCACGCTTCGCCAGCGAGGAGCGGCTGCGCGATGCCGAGCTGCGCGTCGCCGAGGCGCACGCGCGGACGGATCTGACGTGGCGCGCCGGCCTGCGCTTCCTATCCGAGACGAACGACGAAGCACTCCTTTTCGGCGTGACAATGCCCCTGAGAGCGGATCGCCGCGCCCGCAGCGAGATCGCGGCGGCCCGCGCCGAGCGCGAGCAAACGGCGGCGGAGCGCGACGCTCACCGCGTGCGCGCCGAAGCACAGCTCTTCGAGCTATTCCAGGAGCTGCGCCACGCGATCACCGAGGCCGGGGTGTTGCGCACGAACGTTCTGCCCGAGATGGAAGCAGCGCTCGAAGACACGCGCTACGCGTACGAGCGAGGCCGCTACAGCTATCTCGAGTGGGTCGACGCGCAGCGCGAGCTCGTCGACGTGCAGGGCGCGTTGATCGACGCCTCCGCCAATGCCCATTTGTATCGCACCGAGATCGAACGCTTGACCGGCGAACCGCTGTCGGGCGCGGAGAATTCCCCATGAGCAAGACCCCTACACTATTACTCGCGTTGGCTCTCGCGGCCTGCGGCGCTCCGCCGGCGACGACGGCCGACGGCGCGGCCGAGCCCGAGCGCGGCCCGAACGGCGGCCGTTTGCTGACGGACGGCGACTTCGTGCTCGAGCTCGCGATCTTCGAAGCCGGCGTGCCGCCCGAATTCCACGCGTGGGCGACGTCCGGGGACGCACCAATTGCGCCGCGCGACGTCGCCCTCACGGTGGAGCTCGGCCGGCTCGGCGGCGAGACCGATCGCATCGAGTTCACGCCGCAAGACCAGTACCTGCGCGGCAATCAGGTCGTGCACGAGCCGCACTCGTTCGACGTGACCGTCGTCGCACGGCATGCCGGCCGCGAGCATCGCTTCGCGTACGAGTCGTACGAAGGCCGGACGACGATCGCAGCCGACGTGGCGCGCACCGCCGGCATCGGCACCGCCGTTGCCGGCCCCGGAACGATCGCCGACGAGCTCGTGCTGTACGGCGCGATCGCGGCCGACGCCACACGAGTCCGGACCGTGCATGCACGCTTCGCGGGCGTCATTCGCAGCGTGGCCAGGAACGTCGGCGACACGGTGCGTGCCGGGGATACGCTCGCGACGATCGAATCGAACGAGAGCCTGCAGACTTACACGGTGACCGCCCCCATCGCCGGCACCGTCACCGCGCGTCATGCAGCCGCGGGCGAGCAGACGGACGCCGAAGCGCTTTTCGACATTGCGGACTTCTCATCGGTCTGGGCCGAGCTCGACGTGTTCGCGCGCGACCGGCCGCGGCTCGCGACGGGCCTTGCCGTCACCGTCACGACCGACACGGGCATGAGCGCGACGGGCTCCATCGGTTACCTGGCGCCGGTCGGGAACCGCGCGTCGCAGAGCGTGACGGCGCGCGTCGTGCTCGACAATGCCGACGCGCGCTGGACGCCGGGCCAGTTCGTCGAAGGCCACGTCACGATCGGCACGACGCCGGTCGAGCTCGCCGTGCCGTTGTCGGCACTGCAGCGCTTCCGCGATTTCGAAGTCGTGTTCGCACGAGTCGGCGATACCTACGAGGTGCGGATGCTCGAGCTCGGGCGCCGCGATGCGCGCTTCGTCGAGGTGCTCGAAGGCCTGTCGCCGGGGACGGAGTACGTCACCGACAACAGCTACCTGATCAAAGCCGACATCGAGAAAGCCGGCGCCAGCCACGACCACTGACGGTCTAGTCTAAGGAAGAAGGCGCATGCTCGACTATCTCGTCGCTCGCTCCGTCCACCATCGCTGGCTCGTGCTCCTTGCCGTCGCGGCGCTGGCCGCGTTCGGCGCGTACAACTACCGGAACCTCACGATCGACGCCGTCCCGGACATCACGAACGTCCAGGTGCAGATCAACACGGAAGCGCCCGGCTTCTCGCCGCTCGAGGCCGAGCAGCGCATCACGTTCACGATCGAGACGGCGATGGCGGGACTGCCGCGGCTCGACTACACGCGCTCGATCTCGCGCTACGGGCTCTCGCAGGTCACGGTCGTGTTCCAGGACGGGACCGACATCTACTTCGCGCGCCAGCGCGTCGGCGAGCGGCTTCAAGAAGTTCGCGCCGAGCTGCCGCCCGGCCTCGAGCCGGAGCTCGGGCCCATCGCGACGGGCTTGGGCGAAATTTTCAGCTTCATCCTGAGCGTGGCACCCGGCGCGCGCCGCGCGGATGGCACGCCGTACGACACGACCGACCTGCACACCGTCATGGACTGGGTCGTGCGGCCGCAGCTTGCGCGCGTGGCCGGCGTGACCGAGGTCAACATGATCGGCGGCCACGAGCGGCAGTACGTCGTCGCCCCGCGCCCCACCGCGCTGCTCGCGTTCGAGCTCACGCTCGCCGACCTCGCGGGCGCGCTCGAGCGCAACAACTTGAACGTCGGCGCCGGCTACATCGAGCGCTTCGGCAGCCAGTACCTCGTGCGCGTGCCGGGCCAAGTGGCCTCGCTCGACGAATTGCGGGCAATCCGCATCGCGACGCACGACGGTACGCCGATCGTCGTCGGCGACGTCGCCGACGTCAGCATCGGCAAGGACCTGCGGACGGGCGCCGCGACGATGAACGGCGAGGAAGTCGTGCTCGGCACCGTGTTCATGCTGATGGGCGAGAACAGCCGTATCGTCGCGCGTGCCGCCGCCGCCAAGCTCACCGAGATCAACGCGTCGCTGCCCGAAGGTCTGCGCCTCGAGGCCGTTTACGACCGCACGACGCTCGTCGACAAGACCATAGCCACCGTGCGCACGAACCTCTTCGAAGGCGCTCTGCTCGTCGTCGCCGTGCTGTTCGCGCTGCTCGGCAACCTGCGCGCGGCACTCGTCACGACGCTCGTCATTCCGTTGTCGATGCTGCTGACGATCACGGGCATGGTCGAGGCGCGCATCAGCGGCAATCTCATGAGCTTGGGTGCGCTCGACTTCGGGCTCATCGTGGACGGCGCCGTGATCATCGTCGAGAACTGCCTGCGGCGGCTCGCGGCCGCACAGCGCGGCGGGGACGCCCTACCCTTGCGCGACCGGCTGGAGGTCGTGCGCGCAGCGACGACGGAGGTGGTACGACCCAGCGCGTTCGGCATGTTCGTCATCCTGGTCGTGTATCTGCCGATCTTTGCGCTGACGGGCGTCGAAGGAAAAATGTTCCATCCCATGGCGCTGACCGTCGTGCTGGCGCTGACGGCCGCGCTCGCTCTCTCCATCACGTTCGTGCCGGCGGCCGTCGCCGTGTTCGTGCGCGGCAAGGTCGCGGAGCACGAGAACGCGGTGATGCGCGGCGCGCGGCGTCTGTACGAGCCGCTGCTGCGCGCCGCGCTCAGGTTTCGCTTCGCGGCCGTGGCCGCCGCGGTGCTCCTCGTCGCGCTCGGCGCCGTGCTCGCGGCTCGCATGGGCAGCGAGTTCATTCCGAGCCTCGACGAAGGCGACATCGCGCTGCACGCACTGCGGATACCAGGCACCGGCATCGAGCAGGCCATCGGCATGCAGCGCCAGCTCGACGCGCGGATCTCGGCCGTGCCCGAGGTCGACCGCGTGTTCGCGAAGCTCGGCACGGCCGACGTCGCCACGGACCCGATGCCGCCCTCGGTTGCCGACACCTACGTGATCCTCAAGGAGCGCGAGGACTGGCCGGATCCGCGCAAGCCGAAGGACGAGCTCGTGCGCGAGCTCGAAGCGCTCGCGGCGCGCGTCCCCGGCAACAACTACGAGTTCACGCAACCGATCGAGATGCGCTTCAACGAGCTGATCTCGGGCGTGCGCTCCGACGTCGCCGTCAAAGTCTATGGCGACGACTTGACGACATTGCTCGCAATCGGCGAGGAGATCGAAGCGACACTCTCGGGCATCCCGGGCGGTGCCGACGTCGCGCTCGAGCAGATGACGGGCTTGCCGATGCTGACCGTCGAGCCTCGCCGCGGCACGTTGGCGCGTTACGGCCTCGACGTCGCCGACGTGCAAGAGGTCGTCTCGACAGCCATTGGCGGCAAGGCCGTCGGCCAGATATTCGAGGGCGACCAGCGCTTCGATCTGGTGATCCGCTTACCCGAAGCCTCGCGCAACGATCCGGCGACGCTCGAGGCGTTGCCCGTGCCGCTGCCGGCGGGCGGCTACGTTCCGCTGCGCGAGGTCGCAACGCTGTCGATCGTCGAAGGCCCGAACGCGATCAACCGCGAGAACGGCAAACGGCGCGCCGTCGTCACGGCGAACGTCCGCGGCCGGGATCTCGGCTCGTTCGTCGCCGACGCGCGCGAGCGCATCGAGCGGGATGTCGAGCTGCCGGCCGGCTACTGGCTCGAATACGGCGGAACCTTCGAGCAATTGATCTCCGGCGCCGAGCGGCTTCGGCTCGTCGTACCGTTGACGCTGCTGATGATCTTCTTGCTGCTGTACCTGTCGTTCCGTTCCTTGGTCGACTCGTTGCTGATCTTCAGCGGCGTGCCCCTCGCGCTGACGGGCGGCGTGCTGATGCTCTGGCTGCGCGACATTCCGTTGTCGATCTCGGCCGGCGTGGGATTCATTTCTCTGTCGGGCGTCGCGGTGCTGAATGGCATCGTGCTCGTGTCGTTCATCCGCAACCTCCTCCAGGAAGGCCGGCCGCTCGACGAAGCGATCGTCACGGGAGCGGTGACACGGCTGCGGCCCGTGCTGATGACGGCGCTCGTTGCCTCGCTCGGCTTCGTGCCGATGGCGTTCAACACGGGCGTCGGCGCCGAGGTGCAACGGCCGCTCGCGACCGTCGTCATCGGCGGCATCGTGTCGTCGACGCTGCTGACGCTGCTAGTGCTGCCGGCGCTATACCGGCTTGCGCACGGCCGGCGTGGCGATTAGATGCAATGCAACGAATGACCCCAGACGGTGAAGACGACGAGGACCGTCAGATAGTCAGCCAGCGAGAACGCGGCCGGACCGTAGATCTTGCGGAATTCCATCCCATGAAACACGGTATTGAGGAAATCCATCGAAGAGTCTGTGAACGCGAGCCAGAATAGCGTGCACAAGACGTAGCTGATCACCACTGTGATCGCGACGACTAGGCCGAAAACCCAGGGATTAAGCTTCGTCATATCCGCCTCCATTTGGAGTCACGTATTGGCGTCGCGTGCGCGCCCACGGCGACGCGAAGTATTTCACTGTGTGTTGCACCATCCGTCGCGTGCACCACTTTGCATAGCTGCCGCTGAACAGGCGTCCCAGCCAGCGGCCGACCGCCGCGCGCGGCAGCTCGTATTCGACGAAAACGCGTGTGCGCCGTCCGTGCTAGTGATGCGCGTCGTGGTTCTGCTGCGCCGGCGTCTCGCCTGCCTCGGGCTGCGCTTCTCGCTGCATCATCTGCCCCATCATCTGCTCCATCATCATGCGCATCATGCCCATGTGCTGCCCCATCATTTGCTGCTGGTTTTGCATACGCTGCATTTGACATGCCGCGTCGGTCTCAGCGCATTGCCCGCCTTGCCGTTGACCGCCGCCCGGTCCGGGCATCATCCGGCCCATCATCATCATTCCCTGCTCCATGGACTGCGCGTGCTCGTCCAGCAGGCGCTGCCGCTCCTCCGGATCGTTCGTGTTCTGAATGCGCTCCATCAGCGCGCGCATCGCCTGCATTCGGCTTTCCATCTGCTGCATTTGCTGCATCTGCATCTGCATTTGCTGGTCTTGCTGGCTCTGCGGCGGCGTTGCTGCCCCGCGGTCACTACTCGGCTGTTGCGCGGCGCACGTAAATGCAAACGACAACAACACGATGAACAGAGATGTCTTTTTCATACTCACTGCTCCTCTACTTGGAATCGCGGCTACCTTAGTCAGCACCGTAGTGGAACTTGATAACGCGTCTCATACGAACTTGTACGTAGAACCTGCCCCCACATACAAGCCAGGAGCAGCCGCCGAGACTCGTCACCAAAGGGGATCGCCGCGCGAGCGCGGGCGCCTGCCAAGCCGGCGCCGTTGCGGAATGTGTTGGGCGCGCGCATTCTTGCGCGCGTGCCGCTCCATTGCGCCCCCTGTGACGCCCCTCGCCAGCTCGGAGTGAGCGATCAAGCATGATCGCGGCGCTCGCTTGGCTGGAATCGACGGGCATGGCGAGAACGATCAGCGGCTCGCTTCCGCTTACCGCGAGTCTGAGCGCCGCGCATCTGCTCGGCTTCACTCTGGTCTTGGGAGGCGCTTTTGTGATGCACCTGCGGCTCATCGGAGCGATGCTGCCGCGAACGGCGCTGCTCGATGTCGCGCGCCCGGCCGGACGCCTGATTGCTCTCGGCTTGATCGTGAGCGTCATTACCGGCGCACTGCTGTTCGCCGGCCGCGCGAGCTCGATCGCCGCGAACGGCATCTTCCAAACCAAAATGTCTCTTCTGCTCCTTGCAGTAGCCTGGCAGCTGGTCGTCCAGCACCGACTCGCGCGAACGACCGCGCAGTCGCCGCGGGCTACGCGCACGGCGGGTGTCGCCGGACTCGCGCTGTGGCTCGGCCTCGCGGTGACGGCATGCGCGTTCATCCTGCTCGAATGAGCGACGGTCGCTCAAGAGCTGACCGATGACGTTGCTCGAGGTTTGCGAGTGGCTCGAAACGACCACCGTAGCGCTCGCAATACAAGAGTCGCTGTACGGGTTCGCGATCATGGTGGCAACCCACATTCTCGGGGTTGCAGTTTCGGTCGGTATTTTGCTCTGGGTGGACCTGCGCCTGCTCGGCGTTGCGCTCATGCGCAGGCCGCTGGAAGAGGTTTATCGAAGCCTGGCAGCGTGGTTCGCCGCCGGCTTCGGCATCATGCTGCTAAGCGGAGCCGCGCTGTTCGCCGCGTTTGCGACTTCGGCCTACGGGAACCTGTTCTTCCGGATCAAGCTGCTGCTGTTGTTGCTGGCCGGCGCCAACGCGCTGGTGTTTCATCGCTTCGCGACGCGGCACGCCGATGCCGCCGGCGGCACGGAAACGCCGGCCGCGGCAGCTCGGCTCGCGGGGCTTCTTTCGCTTTCGATCTGGGCCGGCGTCATCGTGATGGGACGAATGATGTCCTACACGATGTTCGGCTGACGGGAACCACCGCATGCCGGCCAATGCATATCTTCAGAAGCGCAGCCGCACGCCCGCGACCAAACGCGTGTCGTCGGCGTCCTCGCCTTCGGCGTGCGCGCGGTCTGCGGTGGCGCCGAACTTTCGTTCGCGCACCAGTCCGACGTACGGCGCGACCTCGCGGCGAAACTCGTAGCGCAGCCGCAGCGCGGCTTCGGCGGTGGATAGCCCGGGACCGACGCCGCGCGAGGCAACGGATTGGCCGTACCAATTGAGCTCGAGCTGCGGCTGCAGAATCAGCCGCGGTGTGATGAGGAGCTCGTACTCTCCCTCCAAGCGCGCTGCGGAGTCTCCGCCGTCGCTAAGATAGGCCGTGGCCTCGAGCTCGAAACGATACGGCGCAAGCCCGCGCACACCGAACGCAGCCCAGGACTCGGTCGCTCCGGGCTCGAAGTCCGTTCGTGCGCCGGCGACGACGTCCCACCAGCGAGCGACCGAGTGCGACCAGAGCAGCTCGAGCTCCGCCTCCTCCGTGGTACCGCCGCGTTTCTCTCCTTCGCTGCGCACGACGAGCTTGTCGAACGCGTAGCCCGCCCAAAAGGTTGTATCCCACGCGAGCTCGCGGTCGCCGCCGTCTTCGTGGGTCTCGAGCTCGTCTACGAGCAAAGAGCGATTGAACGGATCCTCGAGCATAGGGTGCGCAGGCAACCCGACCGGCGTCGCACCGTCGGATGCCTGCGCATCTGCCAGCCTCGCGAGCGCGAGCAGGCCGACGCTCGCAACTAACCGCAGGCTCGTCCTGCTAAGAGCGCGCATGCGCATCGTGTTCATGAGCGGTTTCCTCGCGATTGCCTACGCGGACGACGCGGAACATTCCGGCCTCCATGTGGTAGAGCAGATGACAATGGAACGCCCATGGCCCGGGCGCGTCCGCGGTCACGCGGAACGAGCGCTTCGTACCCGGCGGCATCGAGACTGTATGCTTGCGGACTTGAAACTCGCCCGCTTCGTTCTCGAGGTCGCTCCACATGCCGTGCAAGTGAATCGGGTGCTCCATCATTGTGTCGTTGACGAGCACGATGCGGACGCGCTCGCCGTAGCGCAGCTCGAGCGGCTCCGAACCCGAGAACGGAATGCCGTCGAACGACCATACGAACCGTTCCATGTGGCCCGTCAAATGCAGCTCGATCGTCCGCTCGGGCGCTCGCCCGTCGGGATCGGGAAACGCGGACTTCAAGTCGGCATAGGTCAGCACTCGGCGGCCGTTGTCGCGCAAGCCGACGCCGGGATCGTCGAGACGCGGCGACGGAGCCGTGGCTTGCATGTCGACGCCGGGATTCCCGCTTTCGCTCGCGGGATGCGAAGGCGGCGTTGCGCCCGCCGCATGCGCATGCTCGGTCGCGGTCTCAGGAGCCGCGGGGGTCGCCGGCGCGGTGTGGCCGGCATGGCCGGAGGCGGGATCGGCCGCGGGCGCCGGCTGCGCAGCGTGCTGCGCGTGCTCCGCGGGTTCCGGCACCGGCTGGTGCGCCGAATGGTCGACGGCCCCCGGCGCGGCAGCGGCCGCGTCACCGCCGTGATCGGCGTGCCCCATGTCGGCCATTGAGAGGTAGGCGACAGGGTCGAGATCGGGCACGGCCGCCTGCGCGCCGTCGCGGACCGCGAGCGTCCCGCGCGCGAAGCCAGCGCGATCCATCGATTGCGCGAACACCGTGTACGCCTCCTCGCCTCGCGGCTCGACGAGCACATCGAGCGTCTCGGCTGCCGAGAGTCGAAACTCCTCGACCGCGACAGGCACGACGTATTGACCGTCCGCCGCCACGACCGTCATTTCGAGACCCGGGATCCGTACGTCGAAGATCGACATCGCGGAGCCGTTGATGAACCGCAGCCGCACTCGCTCGCCCTGCGCGAAGAGGCCCGTCCAGTTGCCCGCCGGCGTCACGCCGTTCATGAGATAGGTGTAGCCGTGGCCGCCGACATCGGCGAGATCGCTCGGCTTCATCCTCATGCGGCCCCACTCGAGGCGCTCGCGAAGCGTGCTCTTGAATCCCTCGCGTTTGCTGTCGCGGACGAAGTCGCCGAGCGTCCGATCGTTGTAGTTGAAGTAGCCCGGCTGCCGTTTCAGTAGCCGATAGAGGTCGAGCGGATCGCGGTCGGTCCAATCCGACAGCAAGATCACGTGCTCGCGATCGTAGGAGAACGGCTCGGGATCGCGCGGTTGAATGATCAGGGGACCGTAGAGTCCCTGCTGCTCTTGGAAGCCCGAATGCGCGTGATACCAGTATGTGCCGCTCTGCCGCACGACGAAGCGGTACGTGAAAGCCTCGCCGGGCGGAATGCCGTGGAAGCTCACGCCAGGCACGCCGTCCATGTCGAACGGCAACAGAATTCCGTGCCAGTGGATCGAAGTGTCGACGTCGAGCGCGTTACGCACGTGCAAGGTCACCGTGTCGCCCTCGCGCCAGTGAAGCAACGGCGCCGGCAAAGAGCCGTTGACGACCGTGGCGAGCGACGCACGGCCCGTGAAGCTGGCCTCCGTCTCGCCGATGACGAGCTCGAGCTCGTTGCCCGCAAGCGCGCTCGGCGGCGCCAACGCGGCCGTCGCTCTCCGTGCCCCCCCGCCGAACGCGGCCAGCACTCCGCCGGCCGCGACGCCTTGCAGAAAGCGGCGTCTCGTCGGCCACTCGCAAAGAGTGATTTCGTTTCGGTCGTTCATCCTTCTCTCCGATAACAGGCAGCGCTGAAGGCAAGTCCGATGGCCGGACTCGTGTTCGATCGCGCACGCTCGACGAGGGAACCGCTCGCGGCGATGACCGGGCGGCTACCGCGCGACGCGCGCGGCAGGAGAAGGAATCAAATCAGAAAGACGCAGTGACGAACGTTGATGGGGACCGTGGGCCCTCGCGCGCGTGACGGCGGCGCGGCGAGCGGCGACGCGAGCGGCGGCGGCAACGTGAACGCCGCAGAGGCAAATAGGGGCATAGGCGGCTGCGGCGCGTCCTTGGCATGCGACGCCGCAACATTCGTCAGGTCTGCGAGCGCGGCGCATGACGAATGATCGTTGCCATGCGCGATCACCGCGGCGGCTTCCGGCGCGGAAGGACAATGTGGACAGTGGTCGCTGCCGTGCACGGCCGGTGCCGTCTCGGTCTCGGGAGTAGCAGGCGTGCGGCCGTGGCCTTGATGACCATGCTGCGAGTGTCCGACGTCGGCATGCTCTTGCCCGATGGCGGTAGCGTTCCCGTCGTCCGTTGGCTGGCTCGCAGCCGCCGCACAGGGTGCGACCCCGGCCGAAAGATAGGCGACGGCAAACGACGCGACGACATAGCGCGCTGCCCCGGCGTTCCAGCGGCGCAGGCGCCCGAGAATGTTCGCTCGATGGTTCATCGGCACCAACTCTATGCTCATCACTCTAGGTCGCCGCGTGACCCCAAACAAGCACCGACAACGAGAGCCCTACAGCCGCACGCTGCGCAGCCGCAGTGCATTTCCGACGACGGACACGGACGAAAGGCTCATCGCGAGGCTCGCGATGATCGGCGACAGCAGCAGGCCGAACACGGGATACAGAACGCCAGCCGCCAGCGGCACACCGAGCGCGTTGTACCCGAAAGCAAACACCAGATTCTGACGGATATTGCTCATCGTGCGCCGCGAGAGGCGGACGGCGCGCGCGATCCCGCGCAGATCTCCTTTGACCAGCGTGACGCCGGCCGACTCCATCGCGACGTCGGTGCCCGTGCCCATCGCGATGCCGACGTCGGCTTGCGCGAGTGCCGGAGCATCGTTGACGCCGTCGCCGGCCATCGCTACGACTTCGCCTTTCGCTTGGAGATCTTTGACGACTATAGCCTTGTCCTGCGGCAGAACGTTTGCAACAACCTCGTCCACGTTGAGAGCTTTGCCGACGGCGCGCGCCGTCGTTTCGTCGTCGCCGGTCAACATGATGATGCGCACGCCTGCATTGCGCAGCGCCGCAATCGCCTCCGGCGTCGTCGCCTTGATGGCGTCGGCGATGACGAGCAGGCCAGCAGCTCGCCGCTCGACAGCGACATAGATCGCCGTCGATCCCTGCGAGCGCTCGTCGTCGGCGCGCTCACGCAAGAAGGACACGTCGACGCCGTGCCGCTCCATCAGACGCAGATTGCCGACAAGCACGGCCTTTCCCTCCACGTCGCCCCAGACGCCGAGGCCGGGATCGGAGTCGAAACCCGAAGCCGTCGCGGAGACGACGCCTCGCGCAGCGGCGTGCTCGACGATCGCGCGCGCGAGCGGATGCTCGCTCGCCGCTTCGATGGCTGCCGCATATTGCAGCACCGACGCTTCGTCGAAGCCGCCGGCGGCCGCCACGCGCCGCAGGGTCGGTTTGCCCTCGGTCAACGTGCCGGTCTTGTCGACGACGATCGTGGTTACCTTCTCCAAGCGCTCGAGGGCGGCGGCATCCTTGATCAGCACACCCTCGCCGGCGCCGCGCCCCACGCCGACCATGATCGACATCGGAGTGGCGAGGCCGAGCGCGCATGGGCACGCGATGATCAGCACCGATACGGCGACGACGATTGCGTGCGAAAGCTGCGGCGGCGGCCCCACCATCGCCCACGTGATCGCCGCGGCGATCGCAATGATCACGACGGCCGGCACGAACACGGCCGCCACTTTGTCGACGAGCCGCTGCACGGGAGCCCGCGAGCGCTGGGCCTGAGCCACCATGTGGACGATCTGCGACAGCAGCGTGTCGCCGCCGACGCGCTCGGCGCGCATCAGAAGCGTGCCGCTGCCGTTCGTCGTTCCCGACGAGAGCGGCGCACCGGCCGTCTTGCGCACGGGCTCGGGCTCGCCGGTCAGCATGGATTCGTCCACGTGGCTCGAGCCTTCGACGACGGTGCCGTCGACCGGCACGTTCTCTCCGGGCCGAATCCGAAGCAGGTCCGAGGCGCCGACGCTTTCGAGCGGCACGTCGCGTTCGCGGCCGTCCGATTCGAGGCGGTGGGCGATCTTCGGCGCGAGCCGCAGCAGCGCGCGGATGGCGCCGGACGTCTGGGCACGCGCGCGCAGCTCCAAGACCTGTCCCAGCAGGACCAGCGTGACGATAACGGCCGCAGCCTCGAAGTACAGGGGCGGCGCACCTGACTCATCCGTGAAAGACGCCGGAAGAACCTCCGGGATCAGCGTTGCGACGACCGAGAACAGCCAGGCGGCTCCGGTACCGAGCGCGATCAGGGTGAACATGTTGAGATTGCGCGTGACGACCGACTGCCAGCCGCGGACGAAGAACGGCCACCCGGCCCACAGCACGACGGGCGTCGCAAGCGCGAGCTGCGCCCAAGCAACAACGGCATGCGGGAAGATCCGCATGGGGTTGATGGCTGGAACGAGCTCGCCGAGCATCGACCAGAGCAGCGGCAACGTGAGCGCGACGCCGATCCAAAAACGCCGCGTCATGTCCTTGAGCTCGTGGCTCTCGCCTTCCTCCGCCGTCGGCGCGAGCGGCTCGAGCGCCATCCCGCAGATCGGGCAGGCACCCGGCGAATCGCGGCGAATCTCCGGATGCATCGGGCACGTCCAGACGGTCCCCGCGGCGGCGACGGGTGCCGTTGCCGCGGCCCGGCCGGCGTGTCGATGCTCGTGGGGACGGTGATGCCCGTGATGGGCGTGCTCGGGATTGGAGCTCATCGTGCATCCTCGCCGCTCAACGCGGCCACAATGGGACAGCGCTCGAGGTCGCCATGACCGGGACAGGCGTCGATCAACGTTTTGAGCCCTCGACGCACACGCTGCAGCTCCTTGATCTTGTGTTCGACCTGCTCGAGCCGTTGCTCGGCGCGGCGCTTCACGCCGCGGACGTCACGATCGGCGGACAGCGACAGCAACTCGCCGATCTCGGCCAGCGTGAACCCAAGGGCCTTCGCTCGCACGATGAATAGCAGGCGCTCGACGTCGGACAGCGCGTACTCGCGATAACCCGATGCCCGACGGACGGCCTCGGGCATCAAGCCGTTGCGCTCGTAATACCGGATGGTGTCGATGTTGACGCCGGCTTGCTTGGCGAGCCGGCTGATGGTCATCGTGGGCATTCGTCCCTCCGTCACAGCTTGGCGCGAGCATAGACCCTGGACCATGGTCCAGAGTCAACACCGCGAAAAAGCAGTGCGCGCGCGGCGCGATCCCGACGATACCCGCCTCGTGGCAGGCATTCGGGCTTGGTTCTGACGGGCGCGAACGCTGTCACACTAGTGACAAAGACGATGTGTAACAGTATGTTGTGGTCGATTTCTAACTTAAGTGAGCGCCTGTGGCCGCTATCGCCTCGATTCTCCGTGATTCGCCCAAACGCTTCACAGGCGACAAGTCCTCCATCGCGCGCGTGCGCTGCGTCCTCATGCGGGCAGATCGATACTTGCTTGCCCAGCACAACTCGCGGCGGCGCGAGAACCTCGGCCTCTGGGGCCTACCCGGCGGTCGTCTAAGAGACGCCGAGAAACCGAAGGAGTGCCTGCGGCGCGAGCTCGTCGAGGAGCTCGGCTGCCGCGTCCCCCGTCTCGTACGGCTCGGCGATTGGCTCCACGACGACGAGCAGCATCGCGTCTTCGGCTGCGAGCTCGACGAGCCGATCGAAACGTTCGCCGCCGACGAGATCTTGGCCATCGGGTGGTTCACCTACGAAGAAATCGCCGAGCTTGCGGTCGCGGGCAAGCTGCGGACCGGATTCGAGCTCGCGGCCATCACCGAGTTTCGCCGCCACCACTCCGCCCGGCGCTAACGATCGATCACGCCGATCGAAAATCTTTTCATTCGCGCCATATTTGTTTGACTGGCGTCGAGCGGAGGCGTAGATTTCGCGCGCTCATGAAAGCACACGTACAAAACCAACCCGCCAACGCCGAGCGCGCCGTTCGATTGCATTGCATTCGCGCGCTTGACTCGTCGTTTGCGGCGTCCCGCCGATTCGCGCTCATGCGACTCCGCCGGACCGGCATTAATACGGGCGGTTTCACGAGCTGACGCTTTTCGAACAACGGATCGGAAGGCGCCATTGAGGAGCCTTCCGATCAGGGCCTGAACGAAAGCCCCGGTTGGTCGCTCCACCGGGGCTTTTTGTTTGAGGAGAAGGCCGTGTTGTTCATTCGCGAGTTCACCGTGCGCAAGCACGAGCGTGGAATCCTGCTTCGGAACGGCGATTTCGAGCGCTTCCTCGCGCCTGCGGTCTATCGCTTCTTCGATCCGCATCGGCGGCTCGAGGTGGAGCGCTTCGACCTGACGCAGCCGGCGTTCGAGCACCGCCTCGTCGACTATCTCGTGCGCAGCCAGCCCGAGGCCGTCGAGGATCACTTCTTGAGCGTCGAGACGGGCGCGGGCCAGATCGCGGTGATCTACCGCAACGGCCACCCGTGGACGTTCGTCGGACCGGAGCGGCGCGCTCTCTTCTGGAAGGGCGTCGTGCGCGTGACGGCCGAGCTCATCGACGTCGCGACGAATCTGCTCGTGCCGCGCCGGATTGCACAGTCGTGCATCACGGAGCGGCAGGCGCGGCGATCGTCGCCGTTCGACGCGGCAATCCTCGTGCGCGAAGTGCCCGAGGCGCACGTCGGTCTGCTGTTCGTCGACGGCCAGCTTGTCCGCGAGCTTGCGCCCGGCGTGCACGCGTTCTGGAAGATCGGCCGCAACTTGCGCGTCGAGCTCGTCGACCTGCGCGTCAAGGCGCTCGAGGTCGGTGAGCAGGAGCTGCTCACGAAGGACAAGGAGAGCTTGCGCGTGCACTTGAACGCGAGCTACCGGTTCAGCGACGTGCAGCTCACGGTGCGCAACGTCCGAGACCCCGTGGACCTCCTCTACAAGGAGATCCAGCTCGGCCTCCGCAGCGCAGTCGCGAACCGCTCGCTCGATGCCCTGCTCGAGCACAAGGGCTCGCTGGACAGCGACGTCTTCGCCCGAGTGCACGACAAGCTTGCCGCGCTCGGCATCGACCTGACGGAGATCGGCGTCAACGAGCTTGCGCGCATCACGCTATAGCCGGCGCCGGCCGTTTGCCTCGTCGGATCGAGTTGCGGTTGAACCCTTGACCGCGCCTGCCCTCCCCCCACCCCCCGGGGCAGGCGCGGTCCTTTTTTGCCGCTGATCTCGCCGCGTTGCCTTGACGGCCGCGGAGCGTTTGCGTAGCGTCGAATCGCTCCGTTCGTCAATCGCAAGGGGATACGCAGATGGCCATGAAGCGTCGCGAGTTCATTCAATCCGGCACCGCGGCTTCGTTCCTTGCGGCGCTCGGGCTGCCGGCGCTCGCGGCCGATGCGCCGACGGTCGGGCTCATCTTCCCGCCGGCCAACTACCCGCTTCCACCCGACGTCGGGCGCCTCTATCCGAGCGGCGTCCGCTTCATCGGCACTGGCCTCGGCTTCAACGGCATGACGATCGAGAGCTACAACGAGGCCATTCCGCGCGCCATGCCGCGCGCACAGGAGCTAGCGGCACAAGGAGCGAATCTGATCTCCGTGTTCGGCTCATCGATCACCTTCTATAAGGGCGCTGCGTTCAACCAGGAATTGACGGACAAGGTCACCGCGCTAACCGGGTTGCCGGCGACCACGCAGAGCAACGGCCTCGTCGACGGCCTGAAGCACGTCAACGCGAAGCGCGTCGCCGTCGCGACGGCCTATACGGATATCGTCACGGAGCGGCTCGAGGTGTTTCTCGCCGAGCACGGCTTCGAGGTCATGTCGGCGAAGGGCTTGGGCTTCGAGCGCGTTCCCGAAGGCGGCGGAACGCCCGAGATCCTGCACAAGCTCGGCGTCGACGCGCATGCGGCGGCCGGCAAAGTCGACGCGCTCGTGATGTCGTGCGGCGGCTTGCGAACGCTCGACGTCATCGTGCCTCTCGAGAACGCCATCGGCGTTCCCGTCGTGTCTTCGACACCGCACGGTCTCTGGCACTGCGCGCGCATGCTCGGCGTCAAAGACAAGATCGAAGGCTTCGGCATGGTGATGGCGGCGTAGCGCTTCCTTACCCGCCGCGACTCAGCAGAAAAGAAAACGGGCGCACCTCGACGGAGGTGCGCCCGTTTTTTTTTCGAACCGAGGTCTGGCTAGAAGTCCTTCGTGTACTGGATGCCCCAGCGCATCGGGTCACCCTTCCAGACGAACGGATACGAGAACTCCGAGTTGTACTCCTCGTCGAGCGCGTTCTTCGACCAGAGCATGGCCGACCAGTCGTCCCCCTGCATGCCGACACGCACGTCGAGCAGGCTGTACGGGTCGCGCGGCAACTGATTCCAGGGCAACGGCGACACTGCCACGTCGCCCGGGCCCCACCAGGTCTCGCCG
>Ga0190271_10000116_pt1 | contig 41353 bp, 28 predicted proteins | sample Popmic356T_FD_133747 | JGI IMG/M metagenome (GOLD analysis project Ga0190271, IMG submission 133747) | Populus adjacent soil microbial communities from riparian zone of Weber River, Utah, USA - 356 T | ecosystem: Environmental > Terrestrial > Soil > Riparian zone | place: USA: Utah | collected...
GTCCAACGAAGGCCTTTGTTCCGCCTTGGCTCGACATCGCCTCGGAGCGGCGGAAGCGGATGCCGTGTTGGCGCTGATACAAGGACGCAAAGCGTCAATTTGGTGGGCCCGGAGGGACTCGAACCCCCAACCAAGCGGTTATGAGCCGCCGGCTCTAACCATTGAGCTACAGGCCCCACGCGCGCTGCAATAGGCAGTTTCCGCGCTGGAAACAAGCCGCCCGCCGACAACATCTGTGATCTCCCGGCAGCGGTTGCGATGCGGCGATGGGGTGCTCAGAGCTAATGGTGTCGCAAGCGTGGGGAGAAGACAGTTGCAGAAGCTGTCGCCGTCGGACGCTCGATCGACCCCGCTTGCCCTGCCGAGGCTGGAACCCATTCCATTGTCGCGATGGACATTCGGCGTCCGCCTCGTCTAGCCTGTCTGCTTTAAGGGGTGCAGCAGGCGGATAATGGCGGTCGACACCAACAGGCTTGACGATGCGGCCCGCGCGGGCTGGCTGTACTATGTCGCGGGCAATACGCAGGACCAGATCGCGGCCAAGCTCGGCGTGTCCAGGCAGTCGGCGCAGCGCCTTGTCGCGCTGGCGATGGCCGAGGGGCTGGTGAAAGTGCGCATCGATCACCCCATCGCGCAGTGCCTGGCGCTTTCCCGGGATCTCACGGCGGCCTTCAATCTGTCGTTTTGCGAGGTGGTGCCCAGCGATCCGGAATCCGAATCGACCACACTTGGGGTAGCAATCGCCACCGCTTCGGAACTCGAAAAATGGCTCGTCAAGCCGACGCCGACGATCATCGCCATGGGGACCGGGCGCACGCTGAAAGCCGCGGTCGAGCAACTGCCGGCGATCGATTGCCCGCAGCACAAGGTGGTGTCGCTGACGGGAAACATAGCGCCCGATGGCTCGGCTGCCTTTTACAATGTCGTCTTCACCATGGCCGACAAGGTTCATTCGCGGTCGTTTCCGATGCCGCTGCCGGTCATCGCCTCGTCGCGGCATGAGCGGGAAACGCTGCACAACCAAGCGCTGATCCAGGCGACGCTAGCGCTGGCGGCCCAGGCTGATGTCGCCTTTGTCGGCATCGGCGATCTTGGCCGGCAGGCGCCGCTCTACATTGACGGCTTTCTCGGCGAGAATGACCTGGCGCAACTGCATCGCGCCGGGGCGGTGGGCGAGATCGTCGGCTGGGCCTTCGATGCCAATGGCGTCCTCATCGAAGCCGGCATCAATGAGCGCGTCGCCAGCGCACCCTTGCCCGACCCGAAGCGCTGCATGACAATCGCCGCCGCGATGGGCCGGAAGAAACTTCCCGGCATCGCCGCGGCTATCGAAGGCCGGTTGATTAGCGGCCTGATCACCGATGAGGCGACGGCGATTTCACTGCTCGCCCGCCGCTGATTCCGGGCAATCGACGGCGTCCTAGCGGACCGATCCGCTCGGGCGGATGCCGTCGAGAAAGCCGAGATCGCGCTTCAGATGGTCGGGAAGGTCGCGCACGTCGAGATAGCGCTGCCGCCGGGGATGATCGCGAAAGAGCAGTTCCGCAACGCGCGTGACGATCGAGGAAGCACGATGATTGTGGGAAAGGGTCCAGGTGGTCATGACAGGCTCCTTGCATAAGGACTGGTTGATCCATTGCGCTTGATATCGGCCTGAATGGCGCTATTTTCCAACAGAACATCGATCACTACCCATAAGGCCATTTAATCCATTCCATGCTCCAGCTTCCGCCTCTCGCCGCCATTCGCGTCTTTGAAGCCGCCGCCCGGCTGGGCAGCTTCACCAAGGCGGCGGCGGAGTTGGGAATGACGCAGGCGGCGGTGAGCTATCAGATCAAGGTGCTTGAGGAGCGGGTGGGGGCGCCGCTGTTCCTGCGTCGGCCGCGCCAGGTCGAACTGACCGTGACGGCCGCGCGGCTGGCGCCCAGGATCACCGAGGCCTTCGCTGTGATGGCGGAAGCCTACGCCGCCGCGCGCAGCGGAGCGCAGGAAACGCTCAACATCACGACGGTGCTGACCTTCGCCGCCAACTGGCTCGCCCGCAATCTTGGCTCCTTCCAGATCGCCAATCCCAACATCGCGGTGCGGGTCGACACCAGCAGCGAGATGGTGGATTTCACGCAGACCGAATTCGACATTGGCATCCGCTCGGGCAGGGGCGTGTGGCCGGGCGTCGTTTCCCACAAGCTGTTCATCGACGGCTTCACGCCGATGCTTTCACCACGGCTGGTAGAAAGCATGGGCGGCGTCGCCGAACCGGCTGATTTGCTCAAGCTGCCGCTGCTCGATCCCGGCGATCCATGGTGGGCGCAGTGGTTCGCGGCGGCGGGGGTCGAGAACCCCGGCCTGCAGGGGCGACCGGACGTACGCATGGGATCGCAGGCCTATGAAGCCAATGCGGCGATGGCCGGCAACGGCGTCGCCATTCTGACGAAAGCCTTCTTCAGCGCCGACCTTGCCGAGGGGCGGCTGGTTCAGCCCTTCGCGCTGACCTGCGACGATGGCCAGGGCTATTACCTTGCCTACCCGGAAGCGCGCCGCAACGCGCCGAAGATACGCGCCTTTCGCGAATGGCTGCTGCCGGAAATCGCGCGCACGACTGAGTGATCCGACCGCAGGAACGGTCGTTACACCCGAGCAAGCCAAGCCATAGAACAGCCGCCCGCGAGGATAAACCTATCCAGCAAACCGGTGTGGCGATGGCTCGGCGGCATGTGCAGGCGGAACCGGGCGGGGCATGGGGTCGTCGCGAAGTTTTCCAGGCTTCGGCCCATTCGCAATAGTCTCCCTGAAGTATCGAGAGGCATCGAAAAGCAGTCCTTCGTGCTGCAACGCAGCATCGATTTCGTTTGACAACAAAGATTCCGGATGAATAATTGCCCACAGACAAGGCAAATGCTCACCTTGTTCCTAGGGAGGAGTTATCGATGAGACTATCCACGCTCGTATTGGGCCTTAGCGCCAGTGTGCTGGCTTTTGCCGCGCATGCCGAGTCGATCACCATCGCCACGGTCAACAATGGCGACATGGTCCGCATGCAGACGCTGACCGAAGATTTCACCAAGAAGAACCCGGACATCCAGCTCAATTGGGTGACCCTCGAAGAGAACGTGCTGCGTGAGCGCGTCACGACAGACATCGCCACCAAGGGCGGTCAGTACGACGTCATGACCATCGGCACCTACGAGGTTCCGATCTGGGCCAAGCAGAGCTGGCTGCTGCCGCTCGACGACCTTGGCCCCGACTATGACGCTGCCGACATCATCCCCGCGATCGCTGGCGGCCTTACCGCCGATGGCAAGCTCTACGCCGCGCCCTTTTACGGCGAATCCTCCTTCGTCATGTACCGCAAGGACCTGATGGAGAAGGCCGGCCTGACCATGCCCGACGCGCCGACCTGGGACTTCATCGTCGACGCAGCGAAGAAGATGACCGACCGCGCCGGCGACGTGAACGGCATCTGCCTGCGCGGCAAGGCCGGCTGGGGCGAGAACATGGCCTTCCTGACCGCCATGTCCAACTCCTTCGGCGCACGCTGGTTCGACGAGAACTGGCAGCCGCAATTCGATCAGCCGGAGTGGAAGAAGACGCTCGAGACCTATGTGAACGTCATGAAGGAAGCTGGCCCGGTCGGCGCTTCGTCCAACGGCTTCAACGAGAATCTCGCGCTGTTCCAGCAAGGCAAGTGCGGCATGTGGATCGACGCCACCGTGGCAGCGTCCTTCGTGTCCGACCCGAAGAACTCGAAGGTTGCCGACAAGGTTGGCTACGCACTGGCGCCGGATACCGGTCTCGGCAAGCGCGGCAACTGGCTCTGGGCGTGGTCGCTGGCAGTTCCGGCTGGCACGCAGAAGGCCGACGCGGCAAAGAAGTTCGTCGCCTGGGCAACCAGCAAGGCCTATCTCGACCTCGTCGCTTCGAAGGAAGGCTGGGCGAACGTTCCTCCGGGCACGCGCACCTCGCTCTACGCCAACCCCGACTACCAGAAGGCAGCGCCCTTCGCGAAGATGACGCTGGACTCGATCAACTCGGCTGATCCGACGCATCCTTCCGTGAAGCCGGTGCCTTATGTGGGCGTCCAGTTTGTGGCTATCCCGGAATTCGCGGGCCTCGCCACCAATGTCGGACAGCTCTTCTCGGCAGCGCTTGCCGGTCAAAAGTCGATCGACGATGCCCTGGCGGAGGCTCAGGCTGCCGCCACCAATGAAATGGGCATGGCAGGTTATCTCAAGTAAAAGGCTCCTCCCGGCGCCTTGGCCGCCCGTATCCCATTTGCGGGCGGCCACTTTTCGACTTGAGAGGCCGCGTTTGGCGAGGGTGCCAAGCGTCAATGATCGCGCTGTTCCACTGATGTTTTCAGCGCCACGCAAGACGCGCGTCGTTCGTCAAGCCGCACCTGAACTTCGGCGCTGGCTGCACCTGGTGGCCCGCAGAGCTTAAAAACATAGCCTATCCACCACGATTATCCGCCGACTTATCCCGCCGATTGGGGGACCCTATGGCTACTCGACAAACTAGTTCAATTGCCCGCGGCATGCTGGCGCCAGCAGTTGGCCTGTTATTTCTCTGGATGATCTATCCACTGCTGCGGACGATCTACTATTCGTTCATGCGCTACAATCTTCAGAGGCCCGAGACCTATGGCTTTGCCGGGTGGAACAATTACTTCTATTTCTACATGGATCCCGGTTTCTGGCCGGCCATTCTGAACACGCTGGTCCTCGTCATCGGGGTCCTGATCATTACCGTGGTCGGCGGCATTCTGCTCGGCATGCTCCTCGATCAGCCCATTTTCGGGCAAGGCATCGTGCGCATCCTGGTCATTTCACCGTTCTTCGTGATGCCGCCGGTCGCGGCGCTGGTGTGGAAGAACATGATCCTCAGCCCGAGCTATGGCGTCGCGGCTGACATAGCCAAATTCTTCGGGGCGAGTCCCGTCGACTGGTTCGCTCAATATCCGCTGTTCTCCGTCATCATGATCGTTGCCTGGCAATGGCTGCCCTTCGCAACGCTTATCCTGCTGACGGCGCTACAGTCGCTGGATGGCGAACAGAAGGAAGCCGCCGAGATGGATGGAGCAGGCTTCTTCAGCCGCTTCTGGCATCTGACGCTGCCGCACCTGGCGCGCTCGATAACAGTGGTCATTCTGATCCAGACCATCTTCCTGCTCGGCGTCTATGCGGAAATCCTGGTTACCACAGGCGGCGGCCCCGGCTACGCCTCGACCAACCTGCCGTACCTTATCTACAAGGTGGGCTCCGTTGGCGGTGACGTCGGCCGCGCATCGGCAGGCGGTGTGATCGCCGTCATCCTTGCCAATATCGTCGCCATCTTCCTGATGCGCGCCGTCGGCAAGAACCTGGACAAGTAAGGGAGGGAAACGGATATGGCACGCGCAGTTACCACCCAGCACAAGGTCATCGCCACGGCGGCGGCCTGGATCGTCGCCCTGCTGATCTTCTTCCCGATCCTGTACACGATCATCACGTCGTTCAAGTCGGAGCAGGAAGCGATCCAGGGGTTCGACCTGATCCCGTCATGGACGCTTGAGAGCTACGCCGACGTTCAGTCCCAGTACAATTACTGGAAGCCGTTCATGAACTCGGTCATCATTTCGGTCGGGTCGACAGTCCTGGCTCTCCTGGTCGCCGTTCCGGCGGCCTGGTCCATGGCCTTCTCGCCGACCAAGCGCACCAAGGACATCCTGATGTGGATGCTTTCCACCAAGATGATGCCCGCGGTGGCCGTGCTTATGCCGATCTATCTCCTGTTCCGCGACCTTGGCCTGCTGGACAGCCGCTTTGGCCTGACGGTCATGCTGATGCTGATCAACCTGCCGATCGTGGTGTGGATGCTCTACACCTACTTCCGTGAAATCCCGGGCGAGATCCTGGAAGCCGCGCGCATGGACGGCGCATCGCTCTGGGGCGAGATCTGGCACGTGCTGACGCCGATGGCGGTGCCGGGCATTGCTTCGACCATGCTGCTCAACATCATCCTGGCGTGGAACGAAGCATTCTGGACCATCCGGCTCACCACCACGGAGGCTGCCCCGCTGACAGCCTTCATCACATCCTTCTCCAGCCCGCAGGGCCTGTTCTGGGCAAAACTTTCGGCGGCGTCGACGCTCGCAATCGCGCCAATCCTGATCATGGGCTGGTTCAGCCAGAAGCAACTCGTTCGCGGCCTGACGTTCGGCGCGGTGAAGTAAGACAATTCGAGGAGGGACTACCATGGGTAAGATCACGCTCAGGAACGTCAACAAATCGTTCGGACCGGTCACGATCATCCCGAATATTGATCTCGACATAGAGGATGGCGAGTTCGTCGTCTTCGTCGGGCCGTCCGGTTGCGGAAAATCGACCCTGCTGCGCCTGATCGCCGGCCTGGAAGACACGACGGGCGGCGTGATCTCGATCGATGGCCGCGATGTAACCGGTGAGGCCCCTGCCAAGCGCAAGCTCGCCATGGTGTTCCAGTCCTACGCGCTCTATCCGCACATGACCGTGGGCAAGAACATCGCTTTCCCGCTGAAGATGGCGGGCGAGAGCGCGGAAGTCATCGACAGGAAGGTCAAGGACGCGGCGCGCGTGCTGAACCTCACCAATTATCTCGATCGCCGGCCCGGCCAGCTTTCCGGCGGTCAGCGCCAGCGCGTCGCCATCGGCCGCGCCATTGTGCGCCAGCCTTCGGCCTTCCTGTTCGACGAGCCTTTGTCCAACCTCGATGCGTCCTTGCGCGGCACGATGCGGCTGGAAATTTCCGAACTCCACCATCAGCTCAAGACGACGATGATCTATGTCACGCACGACCAGGTCGAAGCCATGACCATGGCCGACAAGATCGTGGTCCTCAACGCCGGCAATATCGAGCAGGTCGGCTCGCCGATGGAACTCTACAAGACGCCGAAGAACCTCTTTGTCGCCGGCTTCATCGGCTCGCCGAAGATGAACTTCGTGGAGGGCGCGGTTGCCGACAAGTTTGGCGCCAGGACAATCGGCGTTCGCCCCGAGCACATCAAGATCTCGACCACTGCAGGCGATTGGAAGGGCAAGGTAGGCGTTGCAGAACATCTTGGCTCTGACACCTTCCTGCATGTCCACACCGATCAGGGAACGATCAATGTGCGCGGCGACGGCGAGGTTGGCGTGAACCATGGCGATACGGTCTATCTGACGCCCATGCCGACCAAGGTTCACAAATTCGGCGCTGACGGCAACACGATGTAACTCGACGTCGGCTTCCCCCGACGCCACCAGTCAATTGGCTGCCGCCAAGGCCGGCGAACCCCGCGCCGGCTCGGCGTTGCCGCCGAGGTTTGAAAGGCCTGACGCCATGACGGTCAAGCTCTCCGCAGCCAATCTCGACACGCTCCCGGCCAAGGTCGAGCGGCCCAATTACCGGCGCTCCGACCTGACCGGCGGCATCGTCCATTTCGGCGTCGGAAATTTCCATCGGTCGCATCAGGCGATCTACCTGGACGCGCTGTTCAACGCAGGGCGTGACCGCGATTGGGCGCTGATCGGGGCAGGGGTATTCGACTTCGAGAAGCCCGGCCGCAACAAGCTCAAGGAACAGGACTGGCTGACCACCGTGGTGGAGCAGGACGCCGGTCACATGACGGCGCGCGTAACCGGCGCGATGATCGATTTCATCGAGCCGGGCAACAGCGCTGCCGTCGTTGCCGCGCTGGCCGACCCGGCGACGCGGATAGTATCGATGACGATCACCGAGGGCGGCTATTTCATCGATCCCGCCTCGCAGAAATTCAACCCGAGGCACCCGGATATCGTCGCCGACGCTGCCAGTCTCGACCAGCCGAAGACGGTCTTCGGCCTGATCCTTGCCGGGCTGAAGAAGCGCCGCGCCGATGGCGTGCCGCCCTTCACCGTCATGTCGTGCGACAACATCCCTCATAATGGTCATGTCACCGCCGACGCGGTGGTCGGCCTGGCCAATCTCGCCGATGCGGAGTTCGGCGCCTGGGTGAAGGCCAATGTCGCCTTCCCGAATGGCATGGTCGACCGCATCACGCCGGCGACCACCGACCGCGAGCGGCAGATCCTGAAGGATGAATTCGGCGTCGAGGACAATTGGCCGGTGTTCGGCGAACCCTTCAAGCAATGGGTGCTGGAGGACAATTTCCCCGCCGGCCGGCCGGCGCTGGAAACGGTCGGCGTGCAGTTCGTCGACGACGTATCGCCCTTCGAACTGATGAAGATCCGCATCCTGAATGGCGGCCATGCAACGATCGCCTATCCGGCCGGGCTGATGGACATCCATTTCGTGCATGAGGCGATGGAGAACGATCTGGTTCGCGGCTTCCTGCAAAAGCTCGAACAGGACGAGATCATCCCGACCGTACCGCCGGTGCCGGACGCGGACCTCGGCGATTATTTCAAGCTGATCGACAAACGCTTCTCCAACCCGAAGATCGGCGACACGATACGCAGGCTCTGTCTCGACGGGTCCAACCGGCAGCCGAAGTTCATCATCCCGACCATCGCCGACCGGTTGAAGGCGGGCAAGGGGGTCGAAGGCCTGGCGCTTGAATCGGCGCTGTGGTGCCGGTACTGCTTCGGCACGACCGATTCCGGCGCCGTGATCGAACCGAACGACCCCAACTGGGACCGCCTTGTGACGACATCGAAGAAGGCGAAAGACAGTCCCGGCGCCTGGCTGGCCATGGAAGACATCTATGGCGGCGTCGGCAAGTCGGCGGTCTTCGCCCAGGCCTTCGCGGCCGCGCTCGGCGCGTTGTGGGCCAACGGCACGCAAGCGACGCTGAAACGCTACATCGGCGGGGCGGCTTAGGGCCGGAAGGGTTCGGGGTCCCCGCGGAATACGATGATGATGAGCGCTCTGCGCATATTCGCCCCCTCCACCGCCTTCGGCGGTTCCGCTCCTCCGCTTCGCAGGGGAGGAACCAACGTCGGTGCTGCGGCTCCTCCCCTGCGAAGCGGGGGAGCGGAACCGCCGAAGGCGGTGGAGGGGGCAAACTCTGCCCGTTCCCATGGCTGACCTGCTCATCTTCGATTGCGATGGCGTGCTCGTCGACAGCGAGGTGATTTCCGCCAGCGTGCTTGCCCAGATGCTGACCCAGCACGGCGCGCGCATCGACGAAGAAACCGTCTACCGCCGCTTTCTCGGCCGCAGCATGGGCGTCATTCGCGAGGTGTTGCTGGCCGAGTTCGGCCTGACAGTGAGCGAAGAACTGATCCAGGCGATGCGGATCGAAATGCATCGCCGGTTTCACGCCGAGCTGAAGCCGATTGCCGGCGTGGCCGAGGCGCTCGGTTCGTTGCCGCACAAGCGCTGTGTCGCTTCGTCAAGCCGGCCCGACCGCCTTCAACTGACGCTCGGCCTGACCGGACTGCTGCCGCTCTTCCATCCCCATATTTTCAGCGCGACGATGGTTGCGAATGGCAAGCCCGCACCTGACCTGTTCCTCCTCGCCGCGCGCAAGATGAACGTTTCGCCGCGGTCGTGCATCGTCATCGAGGACAGCCCGGCCGGCGTCGAGGCGGCGAAGCGGGCGGGCATGAGGGTTTTCGGATTTACCGGCGGCGCCCACGCCGCCCATTGCGATCTTGCCTTGGCGCTTGCAGCGCTCGATCCCGACGCTATCTTCGACGACATGCTCCGCCTGCCGGAGTTGGTGTCGGAGGTCGTTGGAGCCAGTTGAGCGACAAATTTGTCTGTGCCGTTGACGTAGGGACGGGGAGCGCTCGCGCCGGCATCTTCGACCGGGGCGGAACGCTGCTTGGCCGCGCCGAGCACCCGATCCGCCTGAACCAACCCTTGCCGGACCACGCCGAGCACAGTTCCGACGATATCTGGTCTGCGGTCTGCAACAGCGTGCGTGCGGCGCTGTCCAAGGCCGGCGTGGCGGCGGCGGCGGTGAGCGGCATCGGCTTCGACGCCACCTGCTCGCTGGTCGTACGCGACGAAGGCGGCGCGCCGCTCAGCATCTCCACTGCCGGCGATGAGCAATGGGACACGATGTCCTGGTTCGATCACCGCGCGCTTGCGGAGGCCGACGAATGCACCGCGACCCGGCATGAAGTGCTGAACTACATCGGCGGCGTGATGTCGCCGGAGATGGAGACGCCGAAGCTGATGTGGCTGAAGCGCAACCTCCCGCAGACCTGGCAGCGCGCGCGCCATTTCTTCGATCTCGCCGACTTCCTGACCTGGCGCGCCAGCGGATCCAATCAGCGCTCGCAATGCACCTTGACCGCGAAATGGACCTATCTGGCGCATGAGCATAGTTGGCGGCGCGACTTCTTCGAGCAGGTCGGCGCGCCGGACTTGCTGTCGCAAGGCGGATTGCCGGACGATGTTGCGCCGATCGGTGCGGGCGTCGGCTTTCTCACCGCGGCAGCGGCGGAAGAACTTGGGCTGACCACTGGATGCGCGGTGTCGAGCGGCCTGATCGACGCCTATGCCGGCATGATCGGAGTCGTCGGCGCCCATGCCGGCGAGGAGGTGGACCGCCACCTTGCGCTGATCGCGGGCACATCCAGTTGCGTCATGGCATTCTCAAATGAGGCGCGTTTCGTGCCGAGCGTCTGGGGACCGTATTTCGGCGCGGCGCTGCCCGGATATTGGTTGTCCGAAGGCGGTCAGTCGGCAACTGGAGCTTTGCTCGACCACATTATCCGCTGGCACGCCAAGGGCGGCGAGCCCAATGCCGAGCGCCACGGAGCGATTACCCGGCGCGTTCTCGAACTGCGCGCGGAGGATCCGGCCTTCGGCAGCGATCTCCATGTGTTGCCCGATTTTCACGGCAACCGATCGCCGCTTGCCGAGCCACATGCGCGCGGCGTCATCTCAGGGCTGACGCTGGACTCCTCGTTCGACAGCCTGTGCAAGCTCTATTGGCGCAGTTGTGTCGGTATCGCGCTCGGTGTGCGGCACATCCTGGACCACATGAACGAGAACGGATACCGGATCGACAAGCTTCACGTCACCGGCGGACATACCAAGAATCCGCTGCTGATGGAGCTTTACGCCGACGCCACCGGCGCTACCGTGATCGAGAGCGAGACGGAGGATGCGGTGCTGCTGGGGTCGGCGATGATCGCCGCCGCGGCTGCCGGCTGGCATCCCGACCTCGCCACGGCCTGTCGCCAGATGCGCCGCCCCGAGCGTAGCCGCATCCCCAATCCGGCCATGCAGCACGCCTATGACCAGGACTATCGCATCTTCCTGGCGATGCACCGGCATCAGCAGGAGATACTCGGCGCGTAGCAGCCCCGCGCGCCGCGATCTACGCTCTCAAGCCCGCTTCTGGCTCTTGTCCAGAGCGGGCTTCCCTTGGCCCAGCTTGTCCAACTGCAGCCTGATATGCGCTGCCTCGGCCGGTGTGTGAGCCAGCCCGATAGCCTGGTTGAACGCCTCGCGCGCCTCCTCGTCGCGGCCGAGCTGCATGAGCAATCCGCCGCGCAGGCCGTGGAAGTGAAAATAGCCGGACAGCGGCGAGGCAAGCGGCTCGACCAGTTGCAAGGCCGCATCCGGTCCAGCGACCTTGGCCACGGCGACGGCCCGGTTGAGGGTCACGATCGGCGAAGGCTGCACCCGCTCGAGTATCTGGTAAAGCCGGTCGATCTCGGCCCAATTCGTCTCGTCGGGCGAGGTTGAGCGGGCGTGAACCGCAGCGATTGCCGCCTGCATCTGATACTGGCCGGGCCGACGATGCCGCAGCGCCTTGTCGACCAGAACAAGCCCCTCATCGATGGCGCGGCGATCCCACAGCGTCCGGTCCTGATCGTCCAGCAGGACGATGTTGCCGGTCTTGTCGAGACGGGCGGAGGCGCGCGCATGCTGCAATAGCATAAGCGCCAGAAGGCCCATGATTTCGGGCTCGGCGGGAAAAAGCCGCAGCAGCAGCCGGGCGAGCCGGATCGCCTCGACGCAGAGCGGCGCACGCACATGCACCTCGCCGCCGGTCGCCGAGTAACCCTCGTTGAAGACGAGGTAGACCATGGCGGCGACGATGCCGAGCCGTTCGGCGCGGTCGACGGCGTTGGGCGTCTCGAATTCGCGCCCTGCCTGGGCAACGGCGCGCTTCGCCCGCGTGATGCGCTGCTCCATCGCCGCCTCGCTGACGAGAAAGGCGCGCGCGATCTCCTTCACCGACAGGCCGGAAACGATGCGCAGCGCCAAGGGAATCTGCTGCGTTGCCGGCAGGTCGGGGTGGCAGCAGATGAACAGCAGCCGCAGCACGTCGTCGCGGTAGTGCGAATTGTCCAGCCGCTCGACCATGTCGGCCTCGCGGTCGTCCAGGTCGGACAGCTTGTCCTCGTCCGGAAGTTCCGTCTGCTTGGCGGTGCGCCGCACCTGGTCGACACCGAAATTGCGCCCGACGAAAATCAGCCAGGCGACGGTGTCGCGCGGTGGCCCCTTTTCGGGCCAACTCTTCAGGGCGCGCAAGCAGGCTTCCTGGAAAGCTTCCTCGGCCCGGTCGAGATCGCGGAAATAGCGCAGCAGCGCCGCCACTGCCTGCGGCCGGGCGGTGGTCAGCGAGGCGTGGATCCAGGCCGGATCGCTCATGCCACCTGCTTCTGGGCCGCGAAATAGCGCAGCGGGCGAACTTCCAGCGCGCCCGTCTTCTTGTGACTGGCGAGCTTCTTCGCTGTCTCCAGCGCTTCCTCATGGCTGTCGGCGTCGATGATCCAAAGGCCGAGAAGCTGCTCCTTCGTCTCGGCGAAGGGGCCGTCCAGAACGAGCGGCTGGTCGCCGGAGCGCACGGTCATGGCTGCGTGGGTCGGCAACAGGCGCAGCGTCGGGCCTAGCCGGCCCTTCTTTGCAAGGTCGTGCTCGACGGCGCGATGCTTTGCAATGACAGCGTCGTCCTCGGCTTGCGTCCAGCCTTCCACGATCTCCTCGCGATCGTAACAGAGAATGGCGTATTGCATGGGCGAATATCTCCGCAACTGCTGAAATGACGTGGGACTATGCCTCAAACCGACAGGAGGGGTCGACTATTTTCCATTGGGGCAGGGGCGAGGGACGGCCCAATCACAATGGTTGCGATCACCCCGTGCGAGCTACTGCAGGAGCACTTGCCTTGCCGCGCTGCAGGTTCAGGAGATTGCCGAACAGGATCAGCACGGCCCCAAGGGCTGTGACCGCATCGATTTGCTCGCTATAGAGCAGGTAGCCTACCAGCGCCGTCAGCGGCACGCGCAGGAAATCCATCGGCATGACCACGGTCGCGTCGGCATGGACGAGGGCCCGAGCCTGGCAGTAATGCGCGAAGCTGCCGCAAAAGGCAGCTACGAAGACCCAAGGCCAGATCTCGGCGGAAGGCCAGCGCCAGGTCCACAAGGCCGGCACGAGGCCGATGACCGACTGGATGATCAGCATCCAGAAGATGATCGCCACGGCCGAATCGGTGCGGGTCAGAGACTTGACCATGGCGACCGAGATGCCGAACGCAAAGGCGGCCGCCAGAACAACCAGGTGGCCGGGGTCCATGCTCGTGACGCCCGGCCGCACGATGACGGCGACGCCGACCAGTCCAAGCGCGATCGCGGCGATCTTGCGGGCGTTGAGGCGCTCGCCAAGAAAAGCCACCGCCAGCAGGGCCGTCCACAGCGGCGATGTGAACTCGATCGAAATCAGATGCGCCAGCGGAATGAGCGTGAGCGCGTAGAGCCAGAGCGCCTGGCCGACATAGTGCGCAATGTTACGGCCGATATGCTGCGCGGGACGCTTCGTGCGCATCGCAGCGAAGCCGCGCGACGCGAAGACCAGCGGAAGCAGCATCACGAAGCCGATGACGGAGCGCAATTCCATCAGCTGAAGCACGTTGAGTTCGCGCGTCACTTCGCGGCTGGCGATGGTCATGCCCAGCATCAGGGCCAGCCAGGCGACCATCCACAGCCCGGCTTTCATGTTCGACTGCTGGTTCTGCATGGGCGGCGGTGTGGCAGATCGGGCAAGGCCGCGCAAGCGCGGGCATGGTTAACGCCAGGCAGAAAATTGATTCAATCTTTCGCAATAGATTTACTCCATTCGTCGGTTGTTGCACCTGGACCATCGTGTTAGGGCGTCAGGCGGTCCGATTGAGGAACGGATTGCAATTCGCTCGTATTAGCACGGACTTAGGTGTTGTGCTGACGTAACCCGCGAGGGCCAGGTCGAAGAGTGCTGGTGAAAGAGTTGAGACCGCAGCGCCTTGGGAAGTTGACCGCGACGCTCCTGGCTGCTGCCGCGGTTGCGAGCGGTCCGGCCTCGGCGTTCGAGCTTTTTGGCGTAAAGCTTTGGGGTAGCGATGAGCCCGAGACGGAAGACGTCATCGGCGAGCCGCAGAATTATTCCGTGGAAATCACCGTCACCGGGCCGGATCAGGACCTTGCCGGAACACTGCAGGGCGCGTCCAATCTCTACAAGGATCGCGAAAAGCCGGCCTCCGGTGTGTCTGGCCTGCTAGCCAAGGCGCGCGGCGACTACAGGCGCCTGCTTGCCACGCTTTATAGCGAGGGTCGCTATGGCGGCACGATCAGCATATTGGTCAACGGCAAGGAAGCGGCCGGTCTGCCGCCCGACGCGGAATTGCCAAATCCCGCCACGGTGACCGTTTCCGTCGATACGGGTCCGCTGTTTCACTTCCGCGATGCGGCCATCGTCAATCAGGCGCCGCCGGCAACCGAGCGCCGGGACGTGGTCGCGCTGCCGCAGGACGAGGGCTATCGCGTCGGCGAGGTCGCGCGTTCGAGCGCGGTGCTCAGGGCCGAGAAACTCTCCGTCGAGGCTTGGCGCCAGCAGGGCTACGCGAAGGCCAGCATCACCGAAAGGCGCGTCGAGGCGGCCCACGGTCCGAACGTCATCGACGCACGCATCGCTGTGAAGCCCGGCGAAAAGGCCTATTACGGCCCGGTGTCGGTGACCGGCACCGACCGGATGGACGCGCAGTTCGTTGCCTACATGACCGGCTTGCACCAGGGCGAGGAATTCGATCCGGACGATCTGGATCGGGCGAACAGGCGCCTGTCGCGGCTGGAAGTCTTCCGCGCATTGCGCATCGAGGAAGCGGCTGAGATCGGTCCGGGCGGCAGCTTGCCGATTGCCGTCACGGTGCAGGAGCGTCCGCTGCACCGCTTTGGCATCGGTGCAAACTACTCCACGCTCGATGGCGCCGGCTTTGAAGCCTATTGGCTGCATCGCAACCTCTTCGGCAAGGCGGAGCGGCTGCGCTTCGATGCAAAGGTCTCCAACATAGGCCAGTCGCTCGATCCGGTCGACCTGACCTACCGCGTCGGCGCAACCTTCACCAAGCCGGGTGTCTTCACACCGGACACCGACTTCATCGCCTCCATCTTTGGCGAACGCGAAGTCATCGAGGATGTCTACACCAAGACGGGGCTGACCGCTCTGGCCGGGTACAATCACAGGTTCTCAGAGGAGTTGTCGGGCCGCCTCTTCGCCAACGGCGAAATCGCGCAGTTTGAGGACGAGGTCTACGGCACGCGCGATTTCCGGACCCTCGGCGCCCTCGGGGCTCTGACCTTCGACAATCGCGACAACCCGGCCGATGCAACGGAAGGCTTCTATCTCGACGGCACGATCGAGCCGTTTGCCGAGTTCGTGTACGGCAATTTCGCGACGCGGTTCGTGGGCGAAGGACGCACGTATTATGGATTCGGCGCGGACGACACCATCGTCGCCGCCGGACGGCTCAAGATCGGCAGCATCGTCGGCGCCCCGATCAGCGAAGTCCCGCCCGACAAGCTGTTCTTCGCCGGCGGCGGCGGGTCCGTCCGCGGCTACGCCTACCAGACGATCGGCATTCCGGTCGGCGATGAAATCACTGGCGGACGCTCGCTGATCGAAGCTTCCGTGGAACTGCGGACAAGGGTCACCAAAACCATCGGCGTTGTCGGCTTTGTCGATGCCGGCTATGTCGGCGAAGAATCGTTCCCGGATTTCGCGGAGGAGCTTAAGGTGGGCGTCGGCGCCGGTCTGCGCTACGAAACCGGACTGGGTCCCATCCGGCTTGACGTGGCCGTGCCGCTGGAGCCAGGCGTCGACGACCCCAGCGTCGCCTTTTATGTCGGCATTGGACAGGCATTCTGATGATGACGAGCGCCTCACCCATCACCCGCACCAGACGCCCGCTGCGCCTCGCGCTGTTTGCCGTGCTCGCTGTGTTGCTCCTGGTTGTCGCCTACCAAGCCTCCTTCGCCCAGGACTCCGCCGAGGACGCTGACCGGTCCTATTTCATCGGTTTCGTGGAGAACAGGCTGTCGGCGCCCAATCGGCAGATCCGGATCGGCAACATCCAGGGCGCGCTGTCCTCCAATGCGACGATCGGCTCCATCACCATCGCCGACCGCGAAGGCGTGTGGCTGAGGATCACCAATGCACGCATCGTCTGGACGCGATCGGCGCTGCTGCTCGGCCGTCTGAACGTCGACACGCTCGCGGCCGACCAGATCGATGTCATCCGCAAGCCCTTGCCCGAGGAAGGGCTGCCGGCGCCGGAAGCCGGCGGTTTCCAGATACCGGAACTGCCGATTTCGGTGACGTTGAACGCGCTCGAAGTCCCGCGCGTCACCTTTGGCGAAGGCCTGTTCGGTCTCAAATCCGAAATCAGCGTCAACGGCCGCCTGCAATTGGCGGACGGCTCGCTGGATACCGGCATGACGATCCGCCGGCTCGATGGTCCCGGCGGCGAACTGACGCTGACTGCGACCTATGCCAATTCCTCGCGCGAGCTCAATCTCGACTTGTCGCTTGACGAACCGGCCGACGGCATGGTCGCCAATCTGCTCGGCGTGGAAGGCCGCCCGCCAATGGCGCTGACCTTGAAGGGCGCGGGGCCGCTCGACGCGCTGAACCTCGCACTGACGCTCGATGCGGACGCCCAGCGTGTGCTGACCGGCACGACGATGCTGCGCCGCGAGGCGGAGGGTCTTGGCTTCACCGCAGACCTTGAAGGCCCGATTTCGCGGCTGATCGCACCGCAGTTCCGCGACTTCTTCGGCCCCAACACCAAGCTCACCGCGACCGGCGCCACCCGGGATGCCGGCGGTTTCGAGCTGAAAAGCCTCGACCTCACCAGCAATGCGCTGACGCTGAAGGCCGCTGCCGCAACCTCCGCCGATGGCTTTCTGTCGCGGCTGGTGCTCGACGCCCAGATCGCGAATGCCAACGCCGAGAAGGTGCTGCTGCCGGTCCCGGGCGGCGAAACCCGTGTCGACAGCGCCGGTTTCAAGCTGTCCTTCGGCGAAGGGCAGGGGGAAAACTGGACCGGCGACCTGGACATTGCCGGACTGACGACTGCTGAGTTCGGCGCCGAGAAGGTCGCGATCAAGCTTGGCGGCGTGGCGCAAAATCTGTCGCGGCCGGCCGAGCGCCACATCACATTCGCCGCCAATGGCGGCGTGACGGGCATCGTCGCCGATCGGGCCGACATCGCCGAAGCGCTGGGATCGCAGATCACGATCGACGTCGATGGCGATTGGAGCGCCGGGCAGCCGGTGAAGCTCACCCGCGCCAATATCAAGGGCAATGGCTTGAGTGTTGCCCTCGCCGGCGAGATCGAAGGCTCGGCCTTCAAGGGAACGGTCGGCATCGACGCGGCGTCCATTGCGCCGTTCTCCACGCTTGCCGGGCGTGACCTGGCCGGCGGGCTGGACTTGAATGCGCAAGGCACCATCGCGCCGGTCGGCGGCGGTTTCGACCTGACGATCGACGGCACCGGCGACGGACTGGCGATCGGCACGCCTGCGGCGGACAATCTGCTGCGCGGCGAAACGAAACTGACGGGACGCGTAGCGCGCGGCGACATTGGTCTTGTCGCGGACAAGCTGCGGATCGCCAACACGCAGGTCGACATGACCGCCGATGGCCGCTTTGCCACCGGCGCAGCCGATTTCAATTTCGATCTCGCGCTGTCGGACCTGGCGCTGGTGTCCGACCGCGCTGCCGGGCGCCTGACTGCGCGCGGACGCGCCGAAGGCACTGACGGGCTGATCAATCTCACCTTCAATGCCGACGTGCCGGAGGGCTCGCTCGCCGGCCGCGACCTCACCGAGGGGCGTCTCGGCTTCGAGGGCGCGCTCAACAAAGGCAATCTCGACGGACAGGTTACGGGCAAGGCATTCCTTGGCGGCACGCCGGTCACGCTGAGCAGCAATCTCTCGATAGCCGAAGACAGCAAACGCTTGAGCGACCTCGCTTTTGAGGCGGGCGCCACGCGGCTGACCGGCGGCGTCACGCAGGACAAGCTTGGCTATCTCGACGGCAGGCTGACGCTGCGCTCTAGCGACATTTCGACCGCCGCCGCGCTGGCTCTGGTGGAGGCCAAAGGCGCGGTCAACGCCGATGTTATCCTCAGCGCCGACGGCAAGCAGAATGCCGAGGTGAGCGCCAGCATTGCCGATCTGGTTGTTGAGCAGGCACGCGTCGGGAAGGCGGACCTGCAGGCCAAGATTCAAGACCTGTTCGCGGTTCCGATCGCCAATGGCACGCTGAATGCCTATGACATTGCCGCAGGCGGCGTCGATGTCGGCACGCTGAACGCCCGCGCGCAGCAACAGGGAACGACCACCAATTTCGACGCGACCGCGGCGCTGAAAAACGGAACCGACATTGCCACAAGGGGCGCGCTGTCGCCGGAGGGGGCGGGCTACAGGATCAATCTGGACGCGCTCGATCTCACACAGGGCCAATTGGCGGCACATCTCTTGCAGCCCACCTCGGTCTTCGTGATGGGTCCGAACGTTCGGCTCGACGGTATTGCGATGGATATCGGCGGTGGTCGCATCGACGCCAAGGGCGAGTTCGCGGAAACGCTCGATCTGACGGTCGCGGTTCGCGCCCTGCCGCTGGCCATTGCAAATACGGTGAAGCCGGATCTGGCATTGAGCGGAACGCTGGACGGCAATGCGAAAATCGGCGGCACGCGCGTCCGTCCGGATGTCAATTTCGACATCAAGGGCCAGTCGCTGACGGCGGCGGCATTGAAGCAGGCTGGGCTTTCCACGTTGAACGTCGATGCGAAAGGCAATTCGACGACCGATCGGCTGAATGTAGATGCCGCGATAACCAGCCCCGAAGGCTTGCGCGCAACCGCCAAGGGCGGCATCCCGCTCGATGGCGGCCAACTCGACCTCGGCGTCGATCTGAACGCCTTTCCTATTGCGACGCTCAATACAATCGTGCCGGGCCAGAACCTCGGCGGTTCGCTCAGCGGTAGGGCCAAGGTGACGGGAACGCTGGCCAAGCCTGCCGCGGACTTCGCCATTCGGGGTGAGAGGTTGAATGCTGCCCCACTGGCGCAAGCAGGTCTCGCGCCCTTGCAGGTCACTGCGGAAGGAAACTTCGCCAATGACGTGCTGACCCTGAGAAGCGCGAGAGCGAGCGGGCCGCAGGGTTTCTCGGCAAGCGCCAGTGGCCGCGTTCCGCTGAGGGACGGCCAGATGGCCTTGAATATCGAACTGGGCGCATTTCCGCTGGCGGCGCTCAATTCAGTCGCTCCCGGTCAGGACCTCGCCGGTACGGTCACCGGCACGGCGCAGGTCGGTGGCACGGTGCGCAGCCCCACCGCGCAGTTCAGGCTCAGTGGCGCCGGCTTGCGCGCGGCCCCGCTCAACACCGCCGGTCTGGCGCCGATGGAACTCAGCGCCGACGGAAGCTTCAGCAACAATGTGCTGACGCTGAATGCGCTGAGCGCAAAAGGCCCGCAGGGCTTCACCGTGTCGGCGCGCGGCACCGTTCCCCTGAGGGGCGAGGGCATGAACATCAGCGTCAACGGCGAAGCGCCGCTGGCCATCGCCAACCGTTTCCTGGCCGACCGTGGCGCACAGGCTTCGGGTACGATCTCGCTGCAGGCGACTGTCACCGGCGCAACGACCAGCCCGCAGATCCGCGGCATGTTCTCGACCACGGGTGCGCAGTTCATCGACCCTGACTCCAATGTCCAGCTTCGCGACATCGCCGTGATGGGGACGTTGGACGGGGACCGGATCACGCTGCGCAATGTGTCGGCGGCGCTGGCCTCGGGCGGCACGATCACCGCTACCGGCAGCGTCGGCACCGCCAACGGCTTCCCCGCCGACATCCGAATCAATTTGAACAGGGCGCGCTATTCCGACGGCAACCTGCTGGTGGCGACGGTCAACGGCACCCTCGCGGTCAACGGCTCGCTGGTGCGCGATCCGGTCATCTCCGGGAATATTGCCGTCGAGCGCGCGGAGATCACTGTGCCGGACGGGCTGGGGAGCGGTGCTGCGATGCTGGACGTCAAGCACAAGAACGCATCGAAGGCCGTCGAGGCAACGCTCAAACGCGCCAGGGCGGATGACGGCACGCCGACGCCGACGAGCCGTCCCAGCGTGGTGCGCCTCAATGTGACGGTCACCGCGCCGAACCAAATCTTCGTGCGCGGACGCGGGCTCGACGCCGAGCTCGGCGGCGACGTCAAGCTCACCGGGCCGGTCACCGACATCCAGCCGGTGGGCGGGTTCCGACTCATTCGTGGCCGGCTCGGCATCCTCGGTCAGCGCATCACCTTCGACGAAGGCGAAGTCACCCTTGTTGGCGACCTCGATCCCTATCTCGACTTCGTCGCGCGCTCGCAAGGCGGCGACATTACGGTCTTCATCAATGTGCGCGGCCGGGTCTCCGACCTCGACATCACCTTCTCCTCGCAGCCGCAATTGCCGCAGGATGAAGTGTTGGCGCGGCTGATCTTCAACCGCGGCATCAACGAGCTTTCTCCGCTGCAGATCGCCCAGCTTGCCGCCGCCGCGGCGGAACTGGCGGGCGGCTCCAACACCTCGCTGCTTGGCAGCCTCAGGCAGGCGACCGGCCTCGACGATCTTGACGTGGTCACGGACAGCGAGGGCAACGCCGCCGTGAGGGCAGGGCGCTACGTGCAGGAAAACGTCTACCTGGGCGTGGAGGCCGGTGCCGGCGGAACCGCCCGCGGCACTATCAACCTCGACATCACCGAGGAGTTGAAGGCGCGCGGTGCCCTCGGCAGCGACGGCGATTCCAGCGTCGGCGTGTTCTTCGAACGGGATTATTGAGGCGACTGCCGCAGATTGGCGGCAACGTCCTTATACACCGCGTCTCATCGCTTTCCGCCGTCGTCCTGATGGCGGCGCCTGCTTCGATGATGGTCAGGCCGCAGGGAAGGGCACATTCTGCCCCATTCAGGCCCCCTGGGAAGGTCACAGCGGCCGGTCTGCCGGCGAGTCGTGACGGACATTGGCATTACTTTCAATTTTGCGCAGATCAAGCACTGCGAGAACGAACTTTTCCTTTCTGCCAAAGCGGCGACAAAATCGTTTCAAGGATCGGCTGAATTTAGCAATCGACAATGTCTACAAATTCCATAGACTAATGATCAGGAGGCAGCCATGTCGCAATACAGCCGTCAAACCGCAACCCCTCGGGCGACCCGCTCCACGCCCTCCCAAGCGGCCCGGTTTCGCAACGGCCTCGAAGCTTTGGCAATCGGCTTGGCGTTCTGGTTTACGGCGGCAATCGTTTTTGGCGCCTTTCGTTGAAAGCGGGGTAACCCCAGGCGGGGAGATTCGATCGAGTAGAGTGATTTAGACACCCTCACCGCAAAGAGGAGTTTGCGATGCACGTCGAGTTCACCAGTCTTTTCGAAGCCCAGCGCGCGCCTCATGCCAATGCGCAAATGTTTCCAACAACAGCCTTGCTGCGCCATGCGGTGCTGCTCGAAGATGCGGAAATCGATCGCCTTCTGATTGAGAGTCCTGCGCATATCGCGAGCGGCAGCGCCGCATTCGCGGTTATTGAGCATGCGCCGCAGCTTGGCGCGCTTCTGCCCCACCGCGCCGGAGATGTCTCGCCGGAAACCGCGGCGGAACAGTTCGGCCTGTTCGACCAGCTGTCGCGTGGGCGGCTGGCAATCAAGATCCTGCCACCTTCTGCCAGTGCATTCGAGGAAAAGCACGACGCTCACGAGCGTGCTCTCGAAAGCCTCGACGAATATCTCACAGTTCTGAAACGGCTATGGGCCAGCGACGATCCTTTTGATTTCGAAGGGCACCACCACCGGGTCGTGCGCGGCCATGTCGCGTCCAAGCCGTTCGGCAAACGTCAGGTGCCGCTGCTCATCGGCGGGCTGTCGGGTACAGCGATCAAGGTCGCTGCGAAGCACGCGGATATCTTCGCGTTGCGGTCGGCGCCGGTGGCCGAGCTCCGGCAGGACATCGCCCGGGTACGCAATGCGGCGTTCGCGTTCGGGCGGGCAGACCGCCTCCGCTTCTCGCTCAACGTGCGGCCGGTGATTGCCGCGACGCGTCAGCAGGCCTGGGCGTTTTCGGCCGCCTTGGGACCGGTTGACGGCACCCATGGGCACCCGGAGAGCCGCCTGGTTGGCACAGCGGAACAGGTGGCGCTGCTCTTCATCAACCTTGTCGATCTCGGGGTGACGGATTTCATCCTGCATGGTCTGCAGGACGAGGAGCAGCTGCGGCTCTTTGCCGAGCAGGTTGCCCCGCTCGTGCGCAATACCGCGCTGCGGCAGGGCGCGCGCGGCATTCGCGAACTGCTCAGCGGTACCGGCGCTTTTGGGATCTATCCCACGGTGGGCGGCTGACTGGCCAGTCGCTCGGCCCAGTCGCCAACTGCCTAGACCAACTGGCGGATCTGAGGAATGTCGTCATTGTCGGCGTCGCGCAGAGCGGCGAGGCTTCGATTGTCGAGAACGTCGGCAATCGCCTGGCGAACTTCCAGCATCATGTGGCGGACCTGGCAGACTGCCTCGTCGCAATCCTCGCAGCGCTCATAGCGCGTGCGGCTGGCGCAGGCGATCGGCGCCAGCGGTCCGTCGAGAACGCGGATCACATGGCCGACCTTGATATCCCCCGCAGGCTTGGCGAGGCGGTAGCCCCCTTCCTTGCCCTTGCGGCTGAGCACGAATCCGGCATTGCGCAACTCGCCCAGGATCGCGTCGAGGAATTTCTTCGGGATGTTGTTGGCGCTGGCAATCTCGCCGACAAAGGCAAGATCTCCCACCGGCAACTGGGACAAATGCACCAGCGCCTTGAGGCCGTACTTCCCTTTTTTCGTCAGCATCGCCCAAACTACCGTTTGACGGACCCGCCCCAACGGACCCGAGCTTGAATAATCAACAGGTCGTTGCCTGACCTTACCGCCCAGACTCACAATGTGAGACGAACGCGTTGTTTTTTCGTAGCTATTGCCGGATGGCGGCAGCTTCAAAGCAATTTCTATAAACGAAGTGTAATAAAGCGCGATATTTGAACGCGTTTTCATGCGATTTGGGCGGGTTTATAGTTTCCCGCTTTGGCGTCTGCGCCGCCCCTCATCCGCCTGCCGGGACCCTTCTCCCTCGTGGGTATGACGAACACGGCTCTTGATCCTCGCCAACCATCGACGCGGTCGATTGGCGAAATCGTAACGGACATCTTGCCCCGTCTAAGGAGAGAAGCCCGGCAGGAAAGCGCAGGGCAGAGCGAGGCCAAAATTTCCCCCGCGCTGCCAGCATTCGTCAGGCGTGAACCGCGTTACCGCGTCCCGAAAGTCTGGTCGAGCAGGCCGCCGGCTGCGAAGTGCTCCTTCTGGATCGCCGGCCAGCCGCCGAAGACGTCCTCGACCGTGACCAGCCGCACTTCCGGGAATTTGTCCTTGAACGCCTCGGCCACCGCTTCGTCGCGAACGCGGTTACCATTCTCGGCGGAAATCTTCTGGCCCTCGGGCGAATAGAGGAAGTCGAGATAGGTCTTGGCCAGATCGCGCGTGCCGTGTTCTTCGGCGACCTTGTCGACGATGGCGACCGGGAACTCGGCGAGCACGCTGACCGAAGGGACGACGCTCTCGAACTTGCCCTCGCCAAACTCCTTGCGGATCCCGGTCGTCTCGGACTCGAAGGTGATCAGCACGTCGCCGATCTCGCGCTCGACAAAGGTGGTGGTCGCCGCGCGGCCACCCGTGTCGAACACGGGCACGTGGTTGAACAGGGCGGTGACGTATTCCTTCACCTTGGCCTCGTCGCCCTTGAACGCCTCTTTGGCCCAGGCCGTGGCGGCCAGATAGGTATAGCGCGCATTGCCCGAGGTTTTGGGATTGGGGAAGATCACCTGGACGTCGTCACGCACGAGATCGCCCCAGTCCTTGATGTTCTTCGGGTTACCCGACCGAACGAGAAAGGACGGCAGCGAGTAGAAGGGCGACGCCTGGTTCGGGAACTCCTTCTGCCAATCCGCGTCGACGAACCCGTTCTTCACGAGGAAGTCGATGTCCGGCACCTGGTTGAAGGTGACAACGTCCGCGCCGAGCCCCTCGACGATCGAGCGCGCCTGCTTCGACGTGCCGGCATGCGACTGCTCGATGGTGACGCCCGGATGCGCCTTCTCGAATGCCGCGTTGATCTGGACGAACAATTCGCGTGCGACGTCGTAGGAGGCGTTGAGCAGCTTGTCGGCCGACCAGGCGGGCGCCGCGGACAAAACAATAGCCGCGGCGGCGACCGTGGCAAGAAGAAGACGCTTCATGATGGTAGTGCTCCTGAGAAATGACCGCCGCACCCTAGCCGACAGGCTGGCCAGAGCGAGGCATGCCGGAGCAAGGCTGTCGTGCGCGAGAGAAATTTTATCGCCTTAGGGCACGAACGGCGCGAATTTTTTCCGCCGACCGGCCGAATCTCACAGAGGAGCATCCATCAGCAGGATATCGTTCGATCCTTCGTGGAGGGCGTGGAGGTCTATTTCTGCTCAATGTACCTAAGGGCACGGCACGAGGGGGCGCAGCGAACCCGATTTGCCGGCGCGCGCGTAGTTGCCGGGGAATATCCGCAGAACGCCGATCCGGCCCCCGCAGGCCGGACGACACCGGCCAGAGCAGATGTCGTGCTTGCGCGGGTGGGCTCTAGCTCCGCTTGCGGATGACGCCGTAGACGATGTTGCGGTTTTCGCCGAACTCCACGCTGGCTTCGACGGTATTGCGATCGACGCTGGCGTTGATGATGTTCCACATATCGGCTTCGGTGCGCAGGAGAAGCGTCCAGTTCATGAAGGTTTCCATGAAGCCGTCGTCAGGGATGCCTTCGGCGAAATTGGCGAACAGGAAGACGCCATTCGGCTTCAGCATGCGCATGCATTTGCGGGTCAGCTTCACGGCGACGGCGCGTGGAAGGTAGTCGTAGAGCCCGGCGGCGTAGACAAAATCGAAGGTGCCGAGCTCGTGGGAATCGGTCAGCAATCCCCGCACGGAACCGTCGATGGCTTCGACGGGGGTTCCGCGGAAGTCGCGCGTGATGGCGCCGATGCTGAGCGGGTCCTGGTCAAGCGCAACCCAGCGCTTCATGCGGCGCTCTTGAAATGCCGTAGACAGTTCAGCCTCGCGCAGATGACCCGCGGCCGCGGCAAGGATCTCAGCTTCGGACCCGCGCGTCTCGGCAATCTCGTCGACATGACGCGCCAGAAGCGAGCGACGCTCGCGCACTGCTGCAGACGACTGCGAGGCGCGCGTCGACTCATAAAGCACGCGTCCGAGCGGCGATGCAGTTGCAACCCTCGCCTCCGCGCTGGGCTGGCCGTAGATAAAGTCAAGCAATTGCGCGTCGCCGGAATAGCCCCGCGGCTTGTCGAAGGACCAGCGCGTGAACGGGTCCTGATGAAAATATTGGGTGACCGGATGGTTTTGAACGATAGGGATAAGTTCTTGCCACACACTTGGATGGTATTTTGCACGAGCCTTGTGCAATTCGGCCGCGATACGCTCGGTTATTGCCGTAGGGTCCCGTCCTTTTTCAAAACTGTCCCGTGCCAGGCTAAGTATTAACGCCATTTTAGCTTTGGCCTCGACGAGCATACCGTCGCGATGCTCGACTCCAGGCGACGCAAATTCCGACGCAATTTGCTCGCGCGTGATCAGACTTTCACCATCAAACTGCATGTGGCCTTCTCTCAACTTTTTCTGCACTACCAGAGGGTTAACATTAACAAAGTGTTAATTGACACTGGAACATTTTGCACAAACTGTCATGAGTTTTTTGGGCAAAGGGTAAACGCATCGTTGCCACGAACCGCTCCTCGCCGGTGTCCGGGTTGTTTTCCTCCTGCGATTTAACAAAAACTTTTTCAGCAACTGGTAATTTTTGCGATAATGGCTGGAGCCGGTTACCCGGCGGTGCAAACGACGTCTGGGAGTGTGTGAAGAACGCGTTCATCGATGAAGCAAGACCTTCGACAAGTATATGATGCAAAGGCAGCAAGGCGCGGCTCACCATGAGCCGCACTCTGCCTGACCTGGTTGTCGCCGATCCCAGGGAAAGGCCGGTACTCGCGCAGGACTTGTGGGCGCTGTACCGTCAGGATGTCGATCTCGTGCAGCGCACGACGATCAGGCAAGGCATCTGGGCGTCGCTGGTCGTCTATCTGCTGTTCTCAATTACGGATGTGTTGTTGATTCCGGACGCCGCTGCGTTGACGATCGCATCCCGGTTCGCGGCCGGTTTCGTTATGATCGTCCTGTTCGAGGTGCAATTTCGTTCGAATGTTCGCACCCAGTGGCTTCACATCACATGCGCGTTCGCGCTGATTGTCTGCTACCTGGCATGGCTCTGTCCGGCCCTCACAACGACGCAGACGACACCGCTTTCCTATTACCTGGTTTTTGGCGCCATCTTCATGATGGGCGCCAACCTCTTCTTCAGCTTTCAGTTCATGCTCTCGATCGTGACATCGAGCATCGTGCTGGGAATCTTCTTTGTCGCGCTCTATTTTTTCCCGTCGAGTGACGCCTATCGCGTAGCGCTCGGCACATTCTACGTCTCGTGCTTCACATTCACCTCCTACGTCAATTGGAAGCTGAACAAGGAGCGCTACCACGTCTTCCTCAACGCGCAGGAAGCCAGGAACCAGCACCATGAAGCGACGGAACGGGGCAAGGCCCTCCTTCGGCTGTCGCGCACCGATCCGCTGACCGGGCTCGAGAACCGTCGTGCGATCGACGAGAAGCTTCGCGAACATTGGAGCGACTGGCAACTGCTGGGCAAGAGTTTCGCGGCGATCCTGATCGACGTCGACTTCTTCAAGAAGTTCAACGATTTCTACGGGCATCAGGAAGGCGACCGCTGTCTGGTGCTCGTGACCAACGCACTGACCTCCATAATCGATCAGAAGCTGGGTTCGCTCGGCCGGTATGGCGGCGAGGAGTTCATTGTGCTGGTGCGCGTCGATAGGGCCGAAGAGGTTGTCGAACTGGCGGAGATCATCCGTCGCACCGTGGAGCAGCTGGAGTTGTCGCATGAGCCGCGTCGGGACGGCGTCTCTGTTGTCACCGTCAGCGTCGGCGCTGCCATTACGAGGGTCCAGACCGGGGCCAAGCTCGAAAAGGTCATTCACGAGGCCGACCGCGCGCTCTATCTCGCCAAAGCCAGCGGCAGGAACTGCATCCGGCTTTTCGACCCCAACGATCCGCAAAGCAGCGACGTCAACGAGAACATCGCTGCGCTTCTCAAGATCGCGGTCGCAAACAATCTCGTCTCGATGGTCTACCAGCCCATACAGGATTTGAAATCGGGGCGTGTCGAGGCGGTCGAGGGGCTGATGCGACTGAAGATGCTGGATGGAACGGCAGTTCCGCCCAGCCTCTTCATTCCGGTTGCCGAGCGAACCGGCGCAATACAGGAGCTGGGTCGCTGGGCTATCCGGCGGGTCTGCGACGAGTTATTGGCCGACAACAGCATCGGGATTGTCAGCGTCAACGTTTCACCTACTCAGCTGAAGGCCCTTGGATTTGCCTCGAACGTCGCCACAATGCTGGCGGAAACCGGCGTTCCCGGCAGCCGACTGGCGTTCGAGATCACCGAGGGATTGGAACTCGAAATGCACTCGGATGTGCTGCGCTGCATCAGCGACCTCAAGCGGCTGGGGATTCGAATTTGGTTGGACGATTTCGGTACGGGTTTCGCCGGGCTCTCCTGGTTGCGGCTCATCGACTTCGATACTGTGAAGATCGATCGCTCTTTCCTTCACGATTGCACCACGCCGCGCGGCGAGGCGATGTTGCGCGACATCATCGGCCTGGTCCGCAATCGCGGTCACAAAATCCTCGTGGAGGGTGTCGAGACCCGCGAACAATTGGCCCTCATGCGCGAATTCGAGATCGATCTCGTGCAGGGCTTTTTCGTTGGACGGCCGGTGCCTGCCAAAACCCTCCGATCCGGCCCAATCGAGAGCAAGCTATTGGCTTCGGTTCTCCGAACCGCGTGAGGCGACAGGCTCGATCAGAACAGTTTCCAGCGACTTGGACGGAACACGACGCGGGCGCCGATCGTCGCGGGATGAGAGGCAGGTACCTCGATCTCCACATGCGGCGCCTCGGGTGCGGCGCCGTCGAGCCTGAGCTCGACATGACGCGTGCCCGCGACCCGGCGCATCGCCGCCACCGTGCCCGCCATGCCGCCTGACCGGCCATCGAGCAGTTCGACATCGTGCGGCCGGAAATAAAGCTGCGCGGCGGTCTCGCGTGCGTCGGGCGCTGCAAGGCTCAACGAACGTTCGCCGAGCCATAGCTCGCCATTGCGCACTGTCACCGGCACCACGCTGGACTCGCCGATGAAACCGAACACGAACGGGGAGTTCGGCGTGTCGTAAACGTCATCGGCGGTGCCGATCTGTTCGATATTCCCTTGGCTCATCACGACGACCCGGTCGGCGAGTTCCAGCGCTTCTTCCTGGTCGTGGGTAACAAAAACGGTGGTGTGACCGGTCGTGTCGTGGATCTCGCGCAGCCAGCGGCGCAGTTCGCGCCGCACCTGGGCGTCCAATGCGCCAAACGGTTCGTCGAGCAAAAGCACCTTCGGTTCGATGGCCATGGCGCGCGCCAGCGCGACACGCTGACGTTGGCCGCCGGACAGTTGAGAGGGGTAGCGGTTCTCAAGTCCCGAAAGCTGCACCAGATCGAGCAATTCGGTGGCGCGGTTGCGGATTTCCTCCCCTGTCGGGCGCAGGCCCGCCGGCCGCACCTTCAGGCCGAAGCCGATGTTCTCGGCCACGGTCATATGCCGGAACAGCGCGTAGTGCTGGAAGACGAAGCCGACGTTTCTTTCCTGGACCGTTCGATGCGAGGCATCTTCGTCGCCGAAGAAAATGCGTCCCGTGGTCGGCTGTTCCAGACCGGCGATCAAGCGCAGCAAGGTCGTCTTGCCGGAACCCGACGGTCCGAGCAGAGCGATCAGTTCGCCGGAGCGGATGTCCAGCGAGACGTCGTGCAGCGCCGGGAAACGGTCGAACTCCTTGCGGACATTTTGAACGCGAACTTCCATCAGAATTCCCAAAGTCTAGCTGAGCGCGGGGCAGGGCGGGCGCTGTGCATCAATGTCCCCGCGATCCAGCCAACTCGTCGCCATAGCGTATTTCGAGCAGCGTTTTCAGCACCAATGTGACCAGCGCCAGCCCCGCAAGCAAGGAGGCAACGGCGAAGGCGCCGACCGCGTTGTATTCGTTGTAGAGGATCTCGACATGCAGCGGCATCGTATTCGTCTGGCCGCGGATATGGCCGGACACCACCGAAACCGCGCCAAACTCGCCAAAGGCGCGTGCGTTGCAGAGCAGCACGCCATAGAGCAGGCCCCAGCGGATGTTCGGCAGGGTGACATACCAGAAGGCCTGCCAGCCGCTCGCGCCAAGCGAGATCGCCGCCTCCTCGTCGCCTGTTCCCTGTTCCTGCATCAAGGGGATCAGCTCTCGCGCCACAAAGGGGAAGGTCACGAAGATCGTCGCCAGAACGATACCGGGCACGGCAAAAAGCACCTCGATGCCGTAGGATTTGAGGAATGGACCGAGCAGGCTGGAAGAGCCGAACAGCAGCACGTAGACCAATCCCGATATAACGGGCGAGACCGAAAAGGGCAGGTCTATCAGCGTGGTCAGGAAGGCCTTGCCCTTGAATTCGTATTTGGCGATCGCCCACGCCGCCGCAATGCCGAAGACCAGGTTCAGCGGCACGGCGATGACGGCGACTGTCAGCGTGAGGCGGATGGCCGAGACGGTGTCAGGTTCGGTAATCGTCTCCAGGAAGGGTTCCACGCCCTTGCGAAACGCCTCCATGAAGACCAGCACCAGCGGCAGCACCAGGAAAACGCCGAGAAACGCGAAGGAGATCGCCAGCAGAAGGTAGCGCCATGGGCGGGATTCGCTGGTCGCCGAGACCAGCGGCTTGCGGTTCGCCTTGCTTGCGGCGGTCAGAGTGGCGCGGGGAGCGTGTGTCACGATATCAACCATATCGGCGTCGGCTCCAGCTTTGAAGCAGGTTGATGACCAGCAACATCGCGAAAGAAATCACCAGCATGATCGCGGCAATCGCGGTTGCCGCCGGATAATCATATTCCTCCAGCCGGATGATGATCAGCAGGGGTGCGATCTCCGACACGTTCGGCAGGTTGCCGGCGATGAAGATGACGGAGCCGTATTCGCCGACGCCACGTGCGAAAGCGAGTGCAAAGCCTGTGATGATCGCCGGCGCCAGGCCAGGCAGCAGGACTTGCGCAATGGTCTGGAAACGGTTGGCGCCCAGCGTTGCCGCCGCTTCCTCGACCTCCCGGTCGATCTCTTCCATCACCGGCTGCACCGTGCGTACGACGAAGGGGAGGCCGACGAAGATCAAGGCGATGACGATGCCCAGCGGAGTGTAAGCCACCTTGACGCCCAACCATGCGAGCGGCGCGCCGAGCCAGCCCTTGGGCGCATAAAGGGTGGTCAAGGCAATGCCGGCGACTGCCGTGGGCAGCGCGAAGGGCAGGTCGACCAGAGCGTCGACAACACGCCGGCCAGGGAATTTGTAGCGCACAAGCACCCAGGCAACGACGGTGCCGAAGACGACGTTTACGGCAGCTGCAGCAAAAGCCGTGCCGAAGGAAATCTTAAGCGCATTCAGCGTGCGGCCCGAGGTGGCGATGGCGAAGAAGTCGGACCAGCCGAGCGCCGCGGAGCGCCAGATAAGCGCCGACAGCGGGATGAGAATGATCAGCGTCAGGTAGACAAGCGTGAAGCCGAGCGTCAGTCCGAATCCCGGAATGACGCTCGGCTTTCTCCACGTCCACCCGGCTGTTGCGGGCGCAAGGCTCATGAAGCTTTCAATCGTCCCTGTTTGAAGCGTTCCGTCGGCCTGCTCTCTACATCACCATTTCGGCGAGCCCAAGGATGAGATTTCCAAGGAAGCGCCTAAACGCGATATGAACATTCCTCGTCACCCGTGAGGGCGGCGGCGTGGGGGCACCATCGCGACCGACAATGCCCCTCGGTATCGGATCCGCCTGGCGCTTACTGCGCCGGCTTGTAGATCTGGTCGAAGACGCCGCCGTCGCCAAAGTGGTAGGGCTGCGCCTTGGCCCAGCCGCCGAACAGCGGATCATCGATGGTCACCAGCTTGATCTCAGGGATTTTCTGCAACTGGTCGGCCGGAACAAGCTCCGGCTTGGACGGACGATAGTGGTGCTTGGCGGCGATGGTCTGGCCCTCAGCGGAGTAGAGCCAGTTCAGATAGGCTTCGGCCTGCTTGCGCGTGCCCTTGGCATCGACATTGGCGTCGACCACTGCGACGGGCGGCTCGGCCAGGATCGAGGTCGGCGGGTAGACGATGTCGAACTTCTCCGCGCCGAACTCGTCGAGCGCGAGATAGGCCTCGTTCTCCCAGGCTAGCAACACGTCGCCTTGCTCGCGTTCTGCGAAGGTGACGGTAGAGCCGCGCGCGCCAGTGTCGAGAACCGGCACATGGGCGTAGAGATCGGCTACATACGATTTGACCTTGGACTCGTCGCCGCCGAACTGGGTGTTGGCCCAGGACCAGGCGGCCAGGTAGTTCCAGCGTGCGCCGCCCGAAGTTTTCGGGTTTGGCGTGATGACCTGCACGCCTTCTTTGACCAGATCTCCCCAGTCCTTGATGCCCTTGGGGTTACCCTTGCGCACCAGGAAGATGATCGTCGAGGTGTAGGGTGAGGAATGGTTGGCGAATTTATCGCGCCAGTCCTTGGCAATCTTGCCGGAGTTTTTCACGATGGCGTTGATGTCGCTCTCAAGGGCCAGGGTCACGACGTCGGCTTCAAGGCCGTCGATGACCGCGCGGGCCTGCTTGCCGGACCCGCCATGCGATTGCTGGATGGTGATCGTCTCGCCCGTGTCCGCCTTCCACTTGGCGGCAAAGGCCTCATTGTAATCCTTGTAGAGCTCCCGGGTGGGGTCATACGAGACATTGAGCAGGGTCGTATCGGCAAATGCAAAACCAAGCACGCCAAACTGGACGGTGCTGGCGACAAGTGCGGCGGCAAGCGCCTTCAGCGTTTTGTTGGTCATTGTGATGCCTCCGTTGAGCGACTAACTCTACAAATTAGGTAGAAATTAAGCTGAGGGATTTTTTCTGAATTGAGACCGCTTTTTAGAACGCGGTTCCAATCTTTCGGAGTTGGCCGTTCTTTTTTCGTTCCGTCGGCCCCGGAATGTCAGCACCCGCAAAGGCGGTGCCTGTAATGGCATGCGTTCAGGCCAGGAAGCGCATCGCTTCCGCAGTGGGGCTGAAGTGCGATTTGTTCATCCATCGAGGCAACCGGTTGATGCGATGGTTCCGGCAGCTCGACATTTGAATCGCTGCAATGTGCCAAGCCGCTGAAGGGGAATCACTTTCTGGTCTCAAGTCCGCGTGGTTCAGGAAGCCAACCTCAGCGATGTCCGGCCTTTGCCGGTGCCCCGTTGCACCTTCTTTTCCGCCTTTTCGGCACGCTCGGCGGCTTGTTCACACTTCTTGCGGATCTCCTCCAGTTCCGATTCCGTCAAATGCTCGATGCCGATGAAATGGTTATGCGCTTGGCTGACCCGGATCAGTTCGTCGAGCTTGGCCTGGGTGGCGGCGCCATCACGGTTTTGGGTGTTCTGGACCATGAACACCATGAGGAACGTCACGATGGTCGTTCCGGTGTTGATGACCAATTGCCAGGTGTCGGAGAAGGCGAAGACGGGTCCGCTGACGGCCCAAATGAAAACAACCAGCAAACAGACGATGAAGGCCGCAGGCGTGCCGGTGATGTAGGCAATCCGGTTTGAAGTGCTGGTGAAGAGCTTTTCCATGACGATCCGCTGGCGTCGTTCAACGCAGCGGGCCGTGGCTGGTTCCAGAAGGCTATCTCGGGGGTTTTGGCGGTACTCGGCTGCTATTCCACGAAAATGTTGACGCTGGCGGCGCGTCCGGCAGCATCAATGACGGTGAGCGTGGCGAAGCCGGCGCCATCGGGTTGCCAGGTTGCGTCCCGCCGGCGTGATGGGGTGGCGACCTGCTTGCCGTTCGCCAGCCAGCGGAACGGTGCGCGACCGTCCTGCAGCTTGAGGACCAGCGGTGCTGTCCCATCGGCAGCGGCTCCCAGGTCGAGACGCGCCCCTTCCGGCGGAAAGACGATGCGGGGCGCAGGCTCGGTAACCTTGCCGGTCGCGATCAATCCGTCGGCGTCGGTGCCGAAGCGCTGCAGTGTGACCGGCAGTTCCTCGCGCGTCTGCCGCAGCGCGCCGGCCGGTGCGCGTGGCAAGGGCACGCCGGCGAGGCCGGATCGCTCGAAAGCCTCGAACAGGATGGGGGCGGCGGAGACATAGCCGGCCAGCCCGGGCACGGATGCCGCGTCCGCCCGGCCCGTCCAGACACCCAACACGTAGCGGCCGTCGAACCCGACCGACCAGGCGTCGCGGTAGCCGTATGATGTGCCGGTCTTATAGGCGATGGCGCGCTTGGCGGCGCCGTCCGGCGCGCGCACGCCGGTCAATATGTCCGCCACCTGCCACGTCGCGCGCCGATCGAGTACGGCCTGGGAGGGCTGTGCGGGGGCGACAGGTTCGGTGCCGTCGGCAAGCGCCCGGACTTTGCCGCCATTGGCAAGGCCAGTGTAAAGCTGCACGAGGTCGCGCAGGGTCAGGCCTGCCCCGCCGAGCCCGATGGCGAGACCGGGCGGTTCGTTGCGCGGCAGGACCAGCGACACGCCGGCCTGGCGGAAGCGGGTTGAGAGCCGAGCAGGCCCCACCGCGTCGAGCAGGCGCACCGCCGGCACGTTGAGCGACAATTGCAGCGCCTGGCGGATGGAAACGTCGCCCTGATAGCCCATATCGAAGTTGCGCGGCTTATAGCCGTCGAAATCGGCAGGCCGGTCCTCGATAATCGTTTCCTGTGCGATAATGCCCTGTTCGAAGGCGAGCCCGTAGATGAAGGGCTTCAGCGTTGAGCCAGGCGAGCGGACGATTTTGGTCATGTCGATCCAGCCGGAGCGGGATGCGTCGAAGAAGTTTGCCGAACCGACCTCACCCAGGATTTCGCCCGTCTGGGCGTCGGCCAGAACCATTGCGACCGAGAGCTTGGGGCCAAGCTTGGCTGCGCGTTCGCGGGCGACTGCCTCCAAGCCCTGCTGAACCGTGCGCGACAGCGTGACTTTGTGAAGGGTCGCCGAGGGGTCGCGGCGCACGGCGGCCTCCGCCACATGCGGGGCGAGAGCGGGCAGCGCGCGGCGGAATGAGGGCACTGCCTCGGCGGCGGCTCGGGCGACTTCGGCGTCACCCATCAGGCCGGCGGTTTCCATCCTCTTCAACACGCGATCGCGCGCCGCGCGGGCATTCTGCGGATTGCGGTCGGGGCGGCGGCGCTCCGGCAATTGCGGCAGCGCGACGAGGAGAGCTGCCTCCGATGTGGTCAGGCGCTTCGGCTCCTTGCCAAAATAGGCCAGCGAAGCGGCGCGCACGCCCTCGAGATTGCCGCCATAGGGCGCCAGCGTGAGATAGCGGTCGAGGATTTGCTGCTTGGTGAGGCGTCGCTCGATCTGCAGGGCGCGGAACAGCTGGCGCAGCTTGGCGCCGAGGTTCCGGCTTTCGCGCGGCTCGATCAGGCGGGCAAGCTGCATCGACAGTGTCGAGCCGCCCGACACGATGCGGCCGTTGCCCGCAAGCTGGCCCGCCGCGCGCAGCAGGGCGATAGGGTCGATGCCGCTGTGGTTCCAGAAGCGCTTGTCTTCATAGGCGATCAGCATGTCGACCAGCCGAGGGTCGACATCGGCGGCGGCGGTCGACAGACGCCAGCGGCCATCGACCGTGGAAAAAGTGCGCAGCAGCCGGCCATCGCGGTCGGTGACTTCGACTGAAACGGGCAACCGCGCCGGCAGCGGGGGAGGGTAGGCGCGATCGGCGTATTCAAAGGCGAGGTAGGCGCTCGTGGACAGCGCGAGTGCCGCGAGGAAGGAAAGGGCTATACGGCGGGTCATGGCGCGAAACAGACGGCACCCCAACAAGCAAGCCGGCCTCCCTTCGTCCTGACGGATGCCGCTCTGCTTGGACAGACTGTCTTATGCGCCCCCTCAACCGCCTTCGGCGGTCCCCCTCCCCCGCTTCGCAGGGAAGGATTTGCGCTGCGGGTCACCGCGACCTTGGATCCTCCCCTGCGAAGCGGGGGAGGGGGACCGCCGAAGGCGGTGGAGGGGGCGATCATGACCACCGATCCTCGCGATCTGCTTCCTACTGCCCCTTCACCTCCATCATGCCCATCGCCGTGCGCGCGGAAAATTGCGGACGGTACATGTCTTCCACGCTCGCTGCCGGATGCGCGAAGACGCCCGGTGTCACCGCGCGAACCACATAGGCCAGCGAGAACGTGCGCGGGTCCGAACTGGTCCGATCGAAAGCCGCGATGAAACGGTCGTCGCGGAACTCGAGATGCGCGGCGGTGGTCTCCGGCAGCCAGTCGAAATTCGACAGATTGGCGCTGTTCACCAGTCCCGGATTGTCGAGTTCGAAACCTGCCGGCAGAAGGTCGGAGATGAGAACGCGTGACGGCCAGGCGGTGTTTTCCGTAACGTTGAGCACGACGACGAAGCGATCGTTCTGTTTTACTTCGGTGACGTTCGCCTCGCTTCCGTCCAGGCTGTAGTAGGTGCGCTCGATGGTGAAGCCGTCGCCGCCGGCCGGCAGAGGCGCGTTGGGCACCGCGACCGTGGTGACCACCGCCTGGACGGGGGTGGCGCCCTTGTTTGTGACCACCATCGGCCGTTCGACAATCTGGGCACCGGTGAGCGTGGCGGTAAAGTTGCCCTTGTGCTGCGCGCCGCCGATGTCGAGCTCGATATTCTCGCCACCGGCGCGCAAGGCGCGGGCGGCAAGAAGCATCCACGCCTCGTCCTGGGTGGACGTCCACCGGATATTGGCTCGCTCGTTCGCCACCAACTGGATCAGCGCCGGTACCACTGGCGGAGTCGGCTTCGATTCCGCTGCAAGCGCCAGGATGGCGGCCCCATCGCGCAGCCTGGAACCGTAATCGGAACGGTTCCAATCGTAGCTTGTCTGCTGTTCGGCTAGCGTCACGGCTGCCTGGAAAGTGTCGTTGGCGCGCTGGCTGTCGCCATAGAGCGACAGCGAAGCAGCGAGCTGCGCCACCGCCATCGGGCTGGAGAATGCCTCCAGCTTGGTGTCGGTGTAGTAGCGCAGATCGCCGACCGAAGCCTTCTTGTTGCGGGCGAGCACATAGATCGCATAGGCGATCTCGGTGCCGCGGCTTTCCACGTCGACATCGTAGCCGATCGAATTCTGCAGATTGCTCAACGCCTGCATCATCGCCTGCTGGGGAACGTCATAGTTCTTCTCGCGCGCCCTCGTCAGGAAGTCGGTGACATAGCTGTCGAGCCAGAGGTCGCCCGAGCCGGGACCCCACAGGCCGAAGCTGCCCTGCGAGGACTGGTAGTTCAGGACGCGGTATATGGCCTCCTGGATGCGGCTTTTCAGTTCAGGCTCGTCCTTCATGCCGGCCCCGGCGGCAAGTTCGCTGACATAGAGCAGCGGCAGCGCGCGGCTCGTCGTCTGCTCGGCGCAGCCATAGGGATAACGATCCAGCGTCATCAGCAGGGACGGTACGTCGAAGGCGGCCGACGGCGAAACGCCAACGCTCACCGTAGCGCCTTCGATCAGGCTTGCGGCGAGCAGTTCCTTGTCGACGCGCAGCGCCTGGCCATTCGGACCGAGGTCAACCACGAGACGGGTGGTAACCGGGAGTTGCGGTGCGCGCACCGGAATGTACAGCACCTGGTTGATGGAAGCGCCGCCGGGCTGGCCGACACTGATGGTGAGGGAGGTCGGCCCGGCCTTCTGCGGCAGCAGCGGCACGTTTACGACGCTACGCTTGCCGGCGGTGAGGGCAACCTTCTGCGGCAGGGTTGCATCGCCGGTCGACAGGTCGCCCGTGGTCTTGACGGAGAAGTCGTAATCCCCATTCGGAGCGTCGGTGTTGGCGATCTCCAGGCGCATCACCGCCGCATCGCCGGGCGCCAGGAAGCGGGGAATGCCGGCGGTCACGACAATAGGATCGCGGACGATGACGTCCTTGGTCGCATGGCCGATGGCATCCTTGTTCCAGGCGACCGCCATGACGCGGACGGTGCCGTTGAACTGCGGGATATCGAACGAGACGGTGGCCCTCCCGTCGGCATCGAGCTTCACCGGTCCTTCGAAAAAGGCGACAAGCTTCTCGGTCGGGGGGCTGCCCTGCGCGGCCAGGCCGCCGTCGCCGCCCGTGCGCAGCTTGCCGGCGACACCGAGCGAACCGTCGATGAGGCGGCCGTAAATGTCGCGGATCTCCAGCCCGAGCATCCGCTGGCCGAAGAACCATTTCTCGGGATCAGGTGCTTCGTAGCGGGTGACGTTGAGAATGCCGACATCGACGGCGGCGATCGTGACATAGGCGTCGGACAACGCCTCCGCGCCGGTGACGGTGACGGGTATGGTCAAATCCTGCGCCGGCGTGATCTTTTCAGGGGTCGCCAGCGCCACTTGAAGCTTCTGGTTCCTGGGGTCGATTTCCAGCCAGGTGATACCGATGGAGCGCGCCGGCATGCGCGACTGCGCGCTGTCGCCTTCGACCGTTCCCGGACGGAAAAGCGTGGCGGTGACATAGGCGCCGGCGCCCCAGTTCACGTCGACGGGAATGTCGATCGTGGCGCCGCCTTCTGGAACCGTGGCGGTCATGGTCTTGAGCAGGCGTTCGGACCCAATGATGACCTGAAGTTCGCCGGCAAAGCGGGGCGAGATGTTCAGCTTGGCGACTTCTCCGGAAACGTAGCTGTCCTTGTCCAGCGCGATCTCCAGCCCGTCCGGGGTCTCGGTGGAGCTTGCCTCCACATACCAGCCGGCTTCGAACTCATAGCTGCTCGCCGGGCCGTCCGGATCGGCGGTCTCGACTTCGATGCGATAGCGACCCCACCCGACGGGCACGCTGATTTGCGCGTCCTTGTCGGCGGCAACGTCGATCCTGCCATTGGCGACGTTGCGCGTGTGTGTGATCGGCTCGAAGTTCCATGAGCTGCCGTTTCGATACCACTGATAGTCGCGCTCGATGCTGACCAGCGTCCATTGCAGGCCGTTGGCCGCCTTGCGGTTGCCGTCCTGATCGACATTGATGACGCTGAAAGTCGCCTTGTCGCCCTCGGGCACGGACTCGCCGTCGAAGCCAGGCTTGATGCCGATCATGTCGGTCGTCGGCTTGATGGCGATGTCGACGGAGCGCTCGACGGCGCGGCCGGCACCCTCTCGCATGCGCAACGTGACGTTGGCGTTGATCAGCCGTGTGGTTGAAGGCAGAGCGTCGATGGCAACCGGCACCTGCGCCTTGCCGTCCTCACCGATGATCGGCAAGTCGGCGAGGTCGATCTGTGTCGCGTCGCCCTGTTCCTCGTCGGCGAGGCCGAAACTGAAGCCTTTGTAGCGGTCCCAGACCTGCTTGGTCGCAAGTTTGATTTCGCCTTCCAGCGCCAATCCGGCGGCAGGCGCGCCATAGAGGAAGCGGCCATCGACATCGACGTTCGTCGTCTCATCCGCTGCGATTTCGGTTTTCTCTGCCTTCAGATTGATCTCGATCCGATCCGGCACGAAATCCTCGACGAGAAAGTTCTGGGAGGCGACGGAGGCCTCCTTCGGATCGGTGTAGAGCGAGACCGTCCAGGCGCCACGCATTGCGTTGGGCGCTATGGGCAGATCGACCGCGTAGCCGCCGGCGGCCACGCCATCGGCAATGATGCGGCGCTCCTCGACGCCGTCGGGCCGAGTGAAGATGAACGTCAGCGGCAGCTTCTCGACCGCCTTGGCCGCGTCGTCGCGGGCAAGCGCTCCGACATGCACCGTCTCGCCGACACGGTAGATGCCGCGCTCCGTCCACGTATATATGTCCAGCGCGCCGGGCGCAGTGCGACCCTCGACGCCGCGATCCGAAAGATCGAAGCCGGCCTTGGTCATGTCGAGGAACACGAAGTCTTCGCCGCCGGCCACATTGGCCATCAGTACTGCCGGCACCATCGACCCTTCGCCGCGGGTGAGGCCGGGATTGAAGGTGGCGCGGCCCTCGGCGTCGGTCTTGGCGGTTCCCAGAACCTCGTTGTTCTTGGCCAGCAGGGTGAGTTCCGCATCGGCGATGGGCTGGGCTGAGCCAAGCGAGCGCGCAAAGACGTTGAGGCCGTCCTGGCCGGTGTAGGTGGTCAGGCCGATATCCGAGACCACGAACCACTGGGTCGCGCGCGAATCATAGTTGTCAGAGTTCGATTTTTCCGCCTGTGCGGTCAGTACGTAAACGCCGGGCTTGCGCTGGGGTATCGCCTCATCAACCGGAAAGGAGGTAGTGACTTCCTGGTTCAGTTGGTTGGTGATGTCGATCTTGCCTTCCCAGATCGGCTCGCCCGTCTGGTCCGCGATGGTGTCGATGTCGTAGCCGTCAAGCTGCTTCAGAAACTGGTAGCCCGACAGGAGCTGCGCGAGCGAGCGATCGCCGATGCGATAGAGCTTCACGTCGGCGCTGGTCATGTTCACCGAGACGATCGGAATGCCACGGCGGCCGCCGGCCGGCAGCACGAAGCTTTCACCGGTAAAGCGCACTGAAGACGGGCGGTCCTGCATATAGATCGACAGGGAGACCGGCGCTTCCAGCACTTCCCCGATCTGCGCCGGCAGACCCTGCCGGAAGGCGATCTGGTAGTGCTTGCCGTGCTCCAGCCCCTCGACGCAGACCTGACGATCCTTCGCCTCGATCGCCTTGGGCGCGGCGCCGTCGACCGTTACGAACGGCGCATAGTCGGTGCCCGCCTTGACGAGATCCTCGGAGAAGATGCCGCAGACACGCGGCGACGAGGTATCCGCCTCGATCTTGTGCTCGACCATGCGGAAACCCTTGCGGGCCTTCAGGTCCTGATATTCGGCCTGAAGCGAAGCGTCGGGCACCAAAGCAAGGCTCTGCTCGTAGGCGGTCAGTGCCGGTCGGAACATCTCGCGCTTGTCGAGGGTGCGCGCCATCACCGTCAGCGTGTCGGCGCGGGATCGGGCGGTGCGCTGCAACTGATAGCCGTTCCATGCCGCGGACGCGGCATTCCGCTGGAGGTCGGAGGTTTCCTGGCCGTTGACCGGCGTGACTCCCAGCGTGGCAGCGGCGAGCTTGGTCCACAGCGTGCCGTCATCGGGCGACAGCTTCACCGCCGAGATCAGATTGTTCATCGCGGTGCGCGGATCATTCGAGCGCATGGCGTTGTCGGCAGCCTCGACCAACCCGGCAAGGCCCTGTTCGGCCGCGACCGGCTCGCCCGCCAGCAGATTGGTGCGATAGGCGCGCGCCTCGTCAGCCATATAGGCCGGGAAATAGGCCAGTTCCGGCGGTGCGCCGATATCCGGATCGCCAGCGACCGCGACGACCTTGCCGGCCACCGCACCCTTGAAGGGCTTTAACTGGTTGAAGTCCGATTTCATGAAGCACCACTTCGCCTTCACATTGTAGGTGAAGGCCCGGCAGGCGCTTTCGGCGAGGCAGACCGCCTCGCACTGGTCGAGCGAGACATCCTTTTCGGAGCGAAGGTCGAAACCGAAATAGTCGCTCTCGGGAGAGGTGACGATCTCGCGCTGTTCCTGCGCGGATAGTGGCGTGACGCCGCCGGCGAGGAGCGTGAGAAGAAATGCAAGTTTCGCTAAAGCCCGAACCGCACGCAGTCTCATGGCGCCCTCCAACTCATACCGTCAGCAAAGGCTGGATGATCCACTCGCCGTCCGGATTGTCAACCCGAGCGCCGCGGTAAGCCCCTTTGCCCTGGGTGAATTTGCTGCCCCGAATGTGGCCGCTTGTGGTCCGCGATGCGCAGGATTGCAGGGCCATTTCGTGGAAATTGCGCCGACGCCGCGTCCGCGTCGCCACCCTCTGTCTCGGCCTCAATGGCTGAGAATGTTCACCAGCCGCCCAAACGGATCCCGCACATAGAAGCGCCTCACCCCCCACGGCTCATCGGCCGGCCCATACTCAATGGAGAAACCTGCCGTCCGCATTGCCTCCAATGCGTGGTCCACGTCATCGACCTCGATGGAAA
>Ga0190271_10000117_pt1 | contig 41338 bp, 39 predicted proteins | sample Popmic356T_FD_133747 | JGI IMG/M metagenome (GOLD analysis project Ga0190271, IMG submission 133747) | Populus adjacent soil microbial communities from riparian zone of Weber River, Utah, USA - 356 T | ecosystem: Environmental > Terrestrial > Soil > Riparian zone | place: USA: Utah | collected...
AGGATCAGGCCGAGATTGTGCGACACGAAGATCATCGACGTGCCGAACTGCTTGCCGAGACCCTTCACCAGCTCGACGATGCCGGCCTCGACCGTGACGTCCAGCGCCGTCGTCGGCTCGTCGAGAAGCAGCAGCGCCGGGTTCGACAGCAGCGCCATGGCGATGACGATGCGCTGCTGCTGGCCGCCGGAAAGCTGGTGCGGATAGGAGCGCATCATGCGCTCCGGGTCCGGCAGCCGCACCGAGCGCACCATTTCGAGCGCACGGCTGTAAGCTTCGCTCTTCGACACCTTGTCGTGGATCAGCGGCACTTCCATCAGCTGCTGGCCGATCTTCATTGCCGGATTCAGGCTCGCCATCGGCTCCTGATAGATCATGGCAATCTTGTTGCCGCGAATGGAGCGCAACTCCTCGTCGGACATGTCGCCCATGTCCTTGCCCTGGAATCTGATGCGTCCGCCGACGATCCTCCCCACGTTCGACAGGTCACGCATGATGCCGAGCGACACGGTCGACTTGCCGCAGCCCGATTCTCCGACGATGCCCATTGCCTCGCCGGGCATCACCGAGCAGGAGAAATCCATCACGGCTGGGATCTCTCCCCGCTTGGTGAAGAAGGAGATCGACAGGTTCTCGATCTCGAGGATCGGTTTTGCGTCGCTGATGTTCGTGGCTTTGACGGCTTCGTTCATCGTGATGCTCCTCTTACCCTCCCCATTGCGGGGAGGGTCGATCCGCGCAGCGGATCGGGGTGGGGGTGACGAGGGGGCTGATGGCCGGTAGATGGCGGGCTTGCGCACCCCCACCCCGCCTCATGGACTTCACGCCGTTCAGTCCATTTGTCGGCCCTCCCCACACGGGGGAGGGTAAGGCGGAGATGCCGGCGCTCGCCATCTCTAATCCTTCAGCGATTGTTCGCGCAGCGCATCCGCCAGGAGGTTCAACCCGAGGACGAAGCTCATCAGCGCGATGGTCGGCGGCAGTGCAGGATGGATGGTGGCGCGCAGCAGGCGGCTTGCGTCCTTGATCGCGGTCCCCCAATCGGGGCTTTCAGGTGCAAGGCCCAATCCAAAATAGCCGAGCGTCCCGAGCAGGATGGTCGTGTAGCCGATGCGCAGGCAGGTATCGACGATCAGCGGCCCGCGCGCATTGGGCAGGATTTCCCACAGCATGATGTACCAGGGACTTTCGCCGCGGGTCTGCGCGGCTGCGATGTAGTCGCGCGTCTTGATGTCCATCACCAGGCCGCGCACGATGCGGAACACGCCAGGGCTGGAGGCGAAGACAACCGCGATGAAGATGTTGAGCTGGTTCGGTTCGATGGCCACGATCCCCAGCGGATCGCGGTTGAACACCAGGCCGATATAGATCCAGCCGCCGATCAGCAGCGTCAGGCCGAGCAGAAGGTAAAGCCGGTCGGACCGGTTCTTGAAGCGGGTGTAGAAAAGCACGCAGAAGAAGACGATCGGAAACAGGAAGAAGATGCCGGCCATTGCGTAGGGGATGGGGGTCTCCATGATGCCAGGCGTCACCAGCAGGTAGAACAGCAGGATCACCGGGAACGCCAGCACGAGGTTGGCCAGGAACGACAGCAGCGTGTCGATCTTGCCGCCATAGTAGCCGGCCGGCAGGCCAAGCGTCACGCCGACCATCAGCGCGAAAGCGGTTGCCGCCGGCGCAATGATCAGCACGATCTGGCTTCCGAAGACCATGCGCGAAAAGACATCGCGCGAGAGTTTATCGCCGCCGAACAGATAGACCTTGCCGGCTTCCACGCCGGCGCTGTCCGGGACGACGGCGCCGGGCAGGGCGTCCTTCATCACGGCGACCTGCGCGATCGGATCGAAGGGTGCGACAGTCGACGCGAAAATCGCCGTGAACAGCCAGAAGAAGCAGAGGGTTACTCCGGCAATGCCGACCCCGGTTGAGAAAAGCTGCCCGTAAAGACCGAGCTTCTTGCGATAGAAGGAACTGGCGCCGAGGACGATGGCCAGGCCAATCCAGACCGGCCAGAAGCGGACGAGAACCCCGATGATGATTTGCGCGACGCCGACATTTTCAAGGTTCATGATGTCGGCTCCAGGGCACAGTCAATTTCTGTTCAATACCCCCACCCCTAACCCCTCCTCTCAGGGGGGAGGGTGATTCAGATGTGCCGCCGTCAAGTCCCCCTCCCCGTTGAGGGAAGGGGTTGGGGGTGGGGGTAACACTGAGAGGATACGAACTGCTCATTCTCGCGGCCATCACTGCACCCTGATGCGCGGGTTGAGATAGGCGTAGCCGATGTCGGACAGTAGTTGCGTGAACAGCACGACGAACACCGACACCAGCGAGCAGCCGAGCAGAAGGTCGATGTCGTTGTTGCCGGCCGCCTCCACCAGCGTGAAGCCGAAGCCCTGGTAACGGAACATCGTTTCGACGATCACGACACCGGTCAGCAGCCAGGGGAATTGCAGCATGATGACGGTAAACGGCGCGATCAGCGCGTTGCGCAGCGCGTGCTTGACCACCACCGAGCCGAAGGAAAGCCCCTTCAGCCTCGCCGTCCGGATATATTGCTGGGTCATGACCTCGACCATGGAAGCACGGGTCATGCGCGCGATGTAGCCGATGCCGTAGATCGCCATCGTCATGACAGGCAGCGAGAAATTGTAGAAGGTGATGCCCGTACCTGTGGCGCTCGCCGCCGAACCGTTCAGCCAGCCCAGCCAGGATGCGAAGATGACCGCAAAGATAACACCCGAGACATATTCGGGGGTGGCTGTCGTTGCGATGGATGCGATGGAAAGCGTGCGATCGGTGCGCGATCCCTCGCGCATTCCGGCCAGAATGCCGATCAGCAGGGCGATAGGCACCATGGTCGCCATCACCCAGAACATCAGGATGCCCGTCGCGCCAAGCGCGGGGAACAACTTTGCCGCAACCGTTGTGCGGAACTTGGTGGAACAGCCGAAGTCGCCTTGAAGGATGCCGGAGAAGGCGGGCTCGCTTGGCTCGTCGCAGAAGCGGAAGCGCGGCACCGGCTTTTGAGTTATAGGATCAATGATGGGCTGTTTCTTGACGACGCCCAGCCACTGGCCATAGCGGACAAAGAAGTTCTGCCGGTAGCCATTGCGCTGAAGCCAGCTTTCCAGCTGCTCTTGGGTCGCCCGCTGCTCGGTCTGGCTGATCGCCAGCTTTTTCAGGTTTGGTTCAAGGCTGATGAGGAAGAAGACAACCAGTGTCAGGCAGAACATGGTGAGCAACATAACGCCCAGCCGCCGCACAACGAATTGAAGCATGCTTCCCCCTGCCACCAGGTTGGGGTGATGCGGGTCTAATCGATTTGATCAGCCCGCTCGAAAGTGCGGATGCCCGCCTGTTCGCCGATCATCCAGAATATGCGGCGAGGAGCGAAGCCCCTCGCCGGCGATGCCAAGTGTCAGGCGTCGATCCAGACCTTGCCGAGATCGATCTCGAAGGTCGGGTGCATGTCATAACCCTTCACCGTCTCCTTGGAGTGGTGATAGAGCTTGCGCCAGTAAGGCTGGATGATGATGCCGCTATCCTGCAGCATCTTTTCCAATTCTGCCATCAGCGGCTTGCGCTTCTCGGGATCCGCTTGCGACAGCGCCTCCGCCAGCTTCTTGTCGAAGTCGGGGTTCGACCAGGCCGTCTCGTTCCAGGCTTCGCCCGTACGGTAGGCGAGGGCCAGAACCTGCACGCCGAGGGGCCGCATGTTCCAGTTGGTCATGGAGAAGGGGTACTTCGTCCAGTCGTTCCAGAATGTCGAGCCCGGAAGCACGGTGCGCTTCACCTTGATGCCGGCTTCGCGAACCTGCGCAGCAATGGCGTCGCCGGAGTTCTTGTGCCAGTCCTCGTCGACGGTGATCAGGTCGTGCTCGTAGTCAGCCTGGCCGGCCTCCGCCATGAGGGCCTTCGCCTTCTCGATGTCGCGCGGCACTTTCGGCAGTTCGACATATTCGGGATGGATCTGGCAGACGTGATGGTTTTCAGCCACGGTGCCTGCATTGCCATAGCCAAGCTGCAGCACCACCGCATTGTCGACCGCCAGGAGAAGCGCCTGGCGCACCTTCTGGTCGTCATACGGCTTGTTCTTGACGTTCATGCGCGCCACCAGCGTGGTCGAGGTCACGCTCTCCGACTTCGCCAGCCCGAGGTCATCGAGGATCTGCAGATAATCCGCCGAGGTCTCGTAGTTGGCGTCGACCTCGCCGGACTCGAAGGCCGAGACCATCGCCGACGGATCGGTGCCGTAGTCGATAAACTCTACGCCATCGAGATAGGCTTCGCCGTTCCACCAGGCGCCATTCTCACGGCGCTTATAAACGACCTTCTGGCCGACATCGAAGGATACGAGTTCAAACGGGCCGGTGCCGATCGGGGTCTTGGTGAAGTCCGCTCCGGTCTCGTCGAAGCTGCGGTGCACGACCAGGCCCGGATAGTCAGCCAGGTTAGGGATGAAGGCGATGTCGGGATCGGTCAGCGTCACCTTGACGGTTACGTCATCGACCTTGGTGATGCCGCCTTCGCGCGCCTTGCCCGTCGCCTTGTCGACCAGCGTGCCCATGCGGGCAGCCATCGAATTGCCTTCAGCCTTGGAGTCGCACCAGCGGTTCAGGTTGAAGATCACATCGTCGGCGGTGAATTTGTCGCCATTGGTCCAGGTCGCGTTCTGGCGCAGATGCAGCACATATTCGGTGGCGTTCTCGTTCACGTCCCACTTCTCGAGCAGATACGGCTCGAACGTGTACTTGGCGGTGTATTTCACCAGCGGCTCAAGCGACTGACGCTGCGCATTGGCGATTTCCGACCAGTCCGCCATGCGCGGATCCTTCGGCGCCTTGACGTTGGTCTGGATTCTCAGAACGCCGCCCTTCTTGGGCTCCTGCGCTTTCGCCTCCATCGGCACGGCGAGGCCGAGCATGCCGTAGGCCATCGCGGTCGAAGCGCCGAAGGCGGTGGCCAAGGCCAGAAATTCGCGACGATCGACTTTCCCCTCGCGCGCCTGTTTCGCCATGTCATGAATATGATCGGGGACACGGTCCCCCTTGCTCGAATAGAACGTCATCCAAGTACTCCCATTAGTGTTCTGCGGTTTTTAGTTTGTTGGTATCTTTCCGCATCAGGACAGCCCTGTCAAAGCCGGACTGCCCTTCCCTCTTCCCGGAGTTTGCAATTTTGATGGCGCATCAGTTTGCGCAACAGCGACAAGGATGGCGCAATTTCACAAATCGTACGCCCTGCCGGCAGAATAGCGGAGGCCGTGGAATACGACTGAATTCATGCGCGACGAGCCGCGCGGTAAGGGCGCCAGGTGACGATCCGGCCGTTCAGCCGCGGCAACCCTGCAACTGCCCCTTGTAGGCGGCCGCCATCTTCGCGGCATCCCTGGCATATTTCTGCACGCTGGCGTTGCCGCGCCAGGCGCCGCTCTTGAAGCCGCTCCATCCCGCATAGTAGGCGAGGTAGAGGTTGGTCGTGTCGTCCGGCGGCAGCCCGAAGGCGGCGACGGTCCTTGCGTGGTACCAGCCGACGAAATCGACCGCATCCTCGAAGTTGGACCGTCGTGCGCCGAAGTTGCCGCTTTCGGCCTTGTACTGCGCCCAGGTTCCGTCCAGCGCCTGCGAATAGCCATAGGCGCTTGACGCCCGCTTGCCGGGAATGAAACCGAGATAATAGTCGCGCGGCGGACGGGCATTCGACTGGAAGCCTGATTCCTTGCGAATCGTCGCCATTAGAACGGGAACCGGGATGCCGTACTTGCGCTCGGTGTCGGCGGCGGTGCGCTGCCAGTTGTTGAAGAAACCGTCGTTCTGGTCGAACACCGCGCAGATGTCGTTGATGCGCTCCGGGGCCGAGGCGCAGCCTGCAAGCCCCGCAATCAGCCAGAGAAGCAAAACTCGACGAAAAACATACGCAAACATCCTCCAGACATAGTGAACAAAGCTAAAAGGAATCTTTCCGCTACCGCTGAGGGTGGCCATTAGGTAACCGCAAGCGCCTATCATTATAGCGGCATTGTGCGTCGCTATTGTCGTATGACGGCTGCGAACGTGACGGGATGGCTAAAAACTCGCCCGCAAGCGGCGTTTTTCTGACAGCAGCGACGGGATATGCGGGAGAACTATCGCAGCGCCCTGCCAATGCGAACGCTGTCATCAAGGATCACCCATGTCGCAGGATGCCCCGGATTTCATTCTGGCATTTCGGCTCGAGGATGCGCCGGGTCATGTGGTTCATCAGGCGAAGCGTTGCCTGCTCGACCTCATCGGGGTGGCCGCTGCCGGCTCGCTCCTGCCCGTCAGTGACATCACGAGAAGGGTTGCGGCCGTGCAATATTCCGGCAGCGAGGCCCGGTTCCTCTTCCACGGGGGGACGGCAAGCGCTTCCGGAGCGGCTTTTGCCAATGCCGCGACGGTCGACGGCTTCGACGCGCATGATGGCCATCCGCTCACCAAGGGCCACGCCGGGTGCGGGTCTTTCGCGGCGCTGCTTGCCTTCGCAGGGGATGGCGATGGGCTGTCGGGGTCAGAAGCGCTCGGTCATCTGATCCTTGGCTACGAAGTCGCGATCCGGGCCGGCATCGCTTTGCACGCCACCGCATCCGACTATCACACGACCGGCGCCTGGGTGTCGCTTGCGGCGGCGGCGATCGGCGGCCGCATGATGGGTCTCAATCGAGTGCGCCTGCGCGAAGCTCTGGGCATTGCGGAGTATCATGGCCCGCGCAGCCAGATGATGCGGTGCATCGACTATCCCACCATGGTCAAGGACGGCTCCGGCTGGGGCACAATGGCCGGGGTCATGGCCGCGCATCTTGCGCGTGAAGGGTTCACCGGTGCGCCGGCCATCACGGTCGAGAGCGACGCCACGCGGCCGTTCTGGACCGACCTTGGCAGCACATGGCGAATTCTGGAGCAATATTTCAAACCTTATCCGGTCTGCCGCTGGGCACAGCCCGCAATGGAAGCTGCGGCGGCCTTGCGGCGAGCGCATGAATTCGCCACGCAGGACATAGAAAAGATCACCGTGCGGACCTTTCGCGAGGCAAGCCGGTTGGCTGTCGCCGCACCCATGTCCACCGACGAAGCGCAGTACAGCCTGCCGTTCCCGTTAGCTGCCTTGCTCGTGCGCGGAAATGTCGGTCCTGCTGAGGTGTCTGGCCCGGCACTCAGCGATCCCGAGATTTTGCGCCTTGCCCGAAATGTCATTTTGATCGACGAACCGCGCTATTCCTTTCAGTTTCCAGCCGAGCGCTGGGCGGATATCGACATTGAACTCAAGGACGGCCGCAGGCTGACATCCGAGCCCGCAAGGCCACGCGGGAGCGCCGACGATCCTCTGAGCGACCGCGAGCTGAGTGAGAAGTTTCATGTCTTGATGGCCGCTTCGGGCCAGGCCGAAAGAGCCGGAGCAATCGAAGAGATGGTGATGTCGCTGGAGACGGCGCGGAGTTTCGCCACGCTCCTCGATGCGATCATGCAGCCTGCGTCGAATACGGGCCGGGCACATCTGGAGGCAGCACAATGAATGCCGAACCCCGCCGCCGCGGCTCGCATAATCGCAACCACGCCAAGGTGGCGGCTATCCCGCAACTGCCCCTGCGGCGGGTGGTCAATCCGTACCCGCCGATGGAATTGCTGTCCGCCGATCAGGTCGAGGCGATTCACGATGCATCGCTTCATATCCTGGAGAATTTCGGCATCGAATTGATGAGCCCGCGCGCGCTGGCGATTTTCGAGAAAGCCGGTGCGAAGGTGGATCCTGCATCGCAGACGGTGTTTCTCGATCGCGGTCTGGTCGGCGAAGCCCTCAAGACCGCGCCGTCGCATTTTGATCTGACCCCGCGCAATCCGGAGCGGGCGGTACCGCTAGGCGGCAACGCGATCAACTTCACGCTTGTTGCCGGCCCTCCAAACGTTCACGACATGGAGCGCGGCCGGCGTGCCGGCAACATGGCCGACTATCAGGATCTGATCCGCCTCGCGCAGCATTTCAACTGCATCACCATGCTGGGCAATCAGGTCTGCGCGCCGGTCGAACTCGCGGCGAACTCGCGGCATCTCGACACCTACCGCGCCAATCTCACGCTCACCGACAAGAGCTTCCACGTCTCGGCGATCGGACGGGGCAGGGCGCTGGATGGCATATCGATGATGGCAATCGCGCGCGGCCTGTCGATGGACGAAATGCGCGACAGCCCTTCCCTGACCACGATCATCTCGGTCAACTCGCCGCGCCGTTTCGACGATATGATGGCGGAAGGCCTGATGACGATGGCCGAGCATGGCCAGGCGGTGGCCGTGACGCCGTTTACGCTGATGGGTGCGATGAGCCCGGTGACGCTGGCCGGCGCGCTGGCGCAGCAGAATGCCGAAGCGCTGTTCGGTGTGACGCTGACCCAACTGATCCGGCCTGGCACGCCGGTGCTCTATGGCGCCTTTACGTCCAATGTTGATATGCGTTCCGGCGCGCCGGCGTTCGGCACGCCGGAAAACACCAAGGCCAACATCGCCTCCGGGCAATTGGCGCGGCGATATAATCTGCCCTACCGCACCACGCCGGGCAGCGCCTCCAATGCCGCCGACGCGCAGGGCGCCTATGAGACGATGATGGCGCTGTGGGGCGCAATCCTCGGCCACGGCAATCTGATCTACCACGCGGCCGGCTGGCAGGAGGGCGGGCTCACCGCATCGTTCGAGAAGTTCATCATCGATGTCGAGATGATCCAGCACATGATGGAGTTCCTGCGCCCCATCGAAGTCAACGAAGGCGAGTTGGCGCTTGAAGCGCTGGGCAAGGTGCCAACGGGCGGGCACTTCTTCGGCGAGGAGCATACGCTGGCGCGTTATTCCACGGCGTTCTACCAGCCGCTGGTGTCGAACTGGCAGAACTATTCAGCCTGGAAGGAAGCCGGCGGGCTGGACGCCACCGCGCGTGCAACGCGGCTGTGGAAGAAGGCCCTGGAAGAATACGAGCAGCCGGCGATGGATGCCGCTGTGGCGGAAGAGATCGACGCCTATGTCGCTCGGCGAAAGGAAGACATCGGGGCGGGCGAGCCGTGAATCCTGTCGGCGCTGCATCTCGTTCAAGCGCGAATGCTCACAAACCGATTCCGACCTTTGACATTTTGAATGAGCGGCTTCTCGCCTTGATTCCGCAGAACACCTTAATTAGCTGAACCCAAAGAGAAAATCATGAAATCGCATGCGCAAGTGGTGGTCATCGGCGGCGGCGTTGTCGGCTGCTCCGTGCTGTTTCATCTGGCCAAGCATGGCTGGACCGACGTCGTGCTTCTCGAGCGCGACGAGTTGACGTCTGGCTCCACCTGGCATGCCGCGGGCGGAATGCACACGATCAACGGCGATCCGAACGTCGCCAAGCTGCAGAAATACACGATCGAGCTCTACAAGGAGATCGAGGACCTGTCGGGGCAGGCGACCGGTGTTCACATCACGGGCGGCGTGCTGCTCGCGGCGACCGAAGCCCGGATGGATTGGCTGCGCGGTGTAGTTGCCAAGGGGCGCTATCTCGGCCTCGACCTGGAGGAAATTTCAGCCAAGGAAGCGGCTGAACTGATGCCTCTGCTCGATCCCAAGCAGTTTGTCGGTGCGGTGCGCAATTCGGAAGACGGCCATCTCGATCCATCCGGCGTGACGCATGCCTATGCCAAGGCCGCACGCAAGCTTGGCGCGCAAGTCGAGCGCTTCACCAAGGTGGAGGACATCGTCCAACTGGCCGACGGCAAATGGCGCGTCATCACCAACAAGGGCGAAGTCATCGCCGAGCATGTCGTCAATGCCGGGGGGCTATGGGCGCGCGAAGTCGGCCGCATGGTCGGGCTGGAACTGCCGGTGCTGGCCATGGAGCACATGTATCTGATCACGGAAGACATGCCTGAGGTTGCCGAGGTCAATCGCACCACCGGCAAGGAAGTCATCCACGCGGTGGATTTCGACGGCGAGCTCTACCTGCGCCAGGAGCGCGGGGGCATGCTGATGGGCACCTACGAGAAGGCCAACAAGCCGTGGTCGGAAGTGTCGACGCCGTGGAATTTCGGCCACGAACTGCTTGAGCCGGATATCGATCGCATCGCGCCTTCGCTGGAGGTCGGGTTTCGGCATTTCCCGGCATTTCAGAACACCGGCATCAAGCAGATCATCAACGGGCCTTTCACCTTCGCGCCGGACGGCAATCCGCTGGTCGGGCCGGTGCGCGGCCTGCCTGGCTTCTGGGTCGCGTGCGGCGTCATGGCGGGCTTCAGCCAGGGCGGAGGCGTCGGCTTGGCGCTTGCCAACTGGATGATCCATGGCGATCCCGGCGCGGACATCTGGGCCATGGACGTCGCGCGCTACGGCGACTGGGCGTCGATGGCCTACACCAACGCGAAGGTGCGCGAGAATTATTCGCGGCGGTTCTCCATCCGTTTTCCAAACGAGGAATTGGCGGCGGGACGCCCGCTCAAGACAACGCCTATCTACGACCTGCTGGCTGAAAAGGGAGCGCAGTTCGGCGTCGCCTATGGGTTGGAAGTGCCCCTCTGGTTTGCGCCGGCGGGGGTCAGGGACGAGTTTTCCTGGCGACGGTCGAGCGACTTCGAGCAGGTCGGCAAGGAGGTGCGAACGGTGCGCGAGTGCGTTGGCCTGGCCGAGATTTCGAGCTTCGCCAAATACCGCGTGACCGGGCAGGGTGCCGCAAAGTGGCTCGACCACATCTTGGCCTGCAAGCTGCCTGCGCTCGGCCGGATGACTCTGGCGCCGATGCTGAAGGAAGACGGCAAGCTGATCGGCGACTTCACGCTGGCGAACTTGGGCTCCGGCCCGGGTCCGAAGCAAGGAGCCTCAGAATGGATGGTCTTCGGCTCCGGTCTCGGCGAGCAATATCATATGCGCTGGTTCGAGCGGCATTTACCCGGCGATGGTTCGGTCACGGTCGAAGCGGTCGGACAGAAGCTGGCAGGCTTGGCGTTGGCTGGGCCGAAAGCGCGCGACGTGCTTGCCAGCGTCACCCGCGCCGACGTTTCCAATGCGGCGATGCCCTTCATGGCGGTGCGGAAATTCGACATCGGCATGGCGCCGTGCCTGGTGGGGCGCGTCAGCTATACCGGCGACCTCGGCTATGAGATCTGGATGGCGCCAGAATATGAGCGCGCTGTTTTCCAGGCGCTGCTGACGGTCGGCGAGCAATTCGGGCTCGGCCTGTTCGGTTCGCGCGCGATGAACTCGCTGCGGCTGGAGAAAAACTATGGCTCGTGGGCGCGGGAATACCGGCCCATCTACGGGCCGCTTGAAGCTGGGCTCGACCGCTTCATCAGCTACACCAAAGAAGCGGATTTTGTCGGCAAGGCGGCCGCACTGGCCGAGCGCAAGACCGGCGGCAAGCTCCGCCTGCGTGCCTTCATAATGGACGCCGCCGATGCTGATGTGATCGGGGACGAGCCGATCTGGCATGGCGGCGCGGTGCGTGGCTGGGTGACATCGGGCGGTTATGCGCACGGAGCGGGCGCATCTGTGGCCATCGGCTACGTGCCGAAGGAAATCGCCGATGAGCCGGATGGCTTCGAGATCGAGCTGCTGGGCAAGCGCCACGCGGCTCGCCTGCAGGCTACGCCGCTGTTCGATGCCAATCTGGAACGCATGCGGGGATGAGGCGGGCCTTGTAGCGCCCATCGCTATGCCTTACATTCAGCGACAGAAGTAAGGAGTCAGCAATGCCAATTGCTTCGGCTAAAGTCACCTCCAAGGGGCAGATCACGCTACCGGCCAGATTACGCCAGGAACTCGGCATAAAACCGGGCGACCGGCTGGATTTCGAGCGGATGAGCAACGGCAAGGTTGAGATCGTCGCGAAGACAAGGACGCTGGCGGATCTGCGCGGGGTCCTGAAGACCGACTTGAAGCTGACCGAGGAGCAGTTGGAAGATGCAATCCACGCCGCTCGGAAAGCCCTCTGGATGAAATCGGCGAGCGACGCGTGAAAGTCGGACTCGACACGAATATCCTCGTGCGCTGGCTGGTTGACGATGGCGAGTCGGGGCAACTCGATCGCGTCGCGCGGGCTATGGCTCTCGAAAACTTGCACCTGAGTTCGGTAGCCGTTGCGGAAACAATCTGGCTCCTCAGCACGATTTACAATTTCTCGCGCGACCGTATCAGGTCTGTGGTGTTGTCCTTATCGGAGATGCCTAATCTGACGGTTGAGGGAGGTGCGGCGATCGAAAGCGCGCTTGCTGAATTCGAGCGTCACGGTGGCGACTTCAACGATCATCTGATTGCGGCGTATGACCATGCGGCGGGCTGCGCGCACACGCTTACTTTCGACAAAAAGGCAGCCCGCTCAAAGCGGTTCAAGCTCGTCTGAGATCACATGAAAAGCTATCTGTCTCTGCCGGCCGGGAAAGCCGCCGCTGTGTTCATCGATCTGCAAGAGGAACACAGGCACGACCCCCGCTATCTCGTCGAGGACTACGACAAGGTTCTCGCAAACGCGGTCCGGCTGCAGGACGCCGCGCGTAGGGCGGGCATCCCGTTGTTCCACTTCGCCTATATCGTGGATATGGCGAATGGTTCGCCGCGTCCTTTCCATCCGGCGGATGCCCAGGGCAAGTCTGCGTTCAGCGATGCCGATGATGAATTGTCGGCGATCTGTGAAGAGGTCGCTCCGTGGGAAACTGAGCCCCTGTTCATCAAGTCCGCGGCGAGTGCATTTGAGGTGCAGGAGTTCGAGCTCGAGCTTCGCCGCAAGGGCATCGAATGGCTGGTGATTTCGGGCGTGTGGACAGAAGCCTGTGTCGACGCCACGGTAAAAGGCGCGATCGATCGGGGCTTTCGCGTGCTGCTGGTCAAGGATGCCTGCGGCAGCGGCACCAATGCCATGCACCAGACGGGAATCCTCAACATCGCCAATCGCCTCTATGGCGGCGCGGTGACAGACACTGATGGCGCCTGCAGCTTGATCGGCGGCGCGGAAGTCGAGGTCTGGCGGGTTCAGGGAGCGGTGCCGTTAAAGTACCGCTTTAACGACGCCGAGCGCATCTATGTGGAGCTGTAGTTCGTCGAATCAAAGGTTTACGCGCGTTTCATGAGCGCTGTTGGGGCGGCAGACCATCCGGCGCGTCTCACATCGTAGCGGCCAGCCGCCCCAGCCAATCATGCACGAAGGCGAGCTTGTCGCGAACCGGCGGGTTGAGCACGAAGGGATAAAACTCGCGGTAGCCAAGGCCGCGGTTCATCGCGTTCAGGAACATGGCGATGTCGATCCAGGCGGTTATCGCCTGGATGAAATCCGCGTCGCTCGAATACTGGTCGGGCAACTGGATGTTGAGCAGTGAAGCGCTGCGCGCCGTCTCCAGCCCGTCCATCATGTGCAGGAAATGGGCGAACGTCTCCGCCCAGTCTTCCCAGGGATGTGCTGTGGCGTAGGCGCTGATATGCGCATCCTGCCAGTCTGGAGGCGCGCCGTTCGCATAGTGGTTCTGCAGGGCTTGCATATAATCTTCCTGCTCGTCGCCGAACCTGGCGCGAAAGGCGTCCAGAAACCCGTCCATGACGGCCAGGCGATCCCAGAAGTAATGGCCGGACTCATGGCGCATATGCCCGAGCATTGTTCGGTAGGGTTCGCCCAATTGCTTGCGGCGCAGTTCCCTCACATCCGAATCGGCCTCCGAGGCGTCGATGGTGATCAGTCCGTCGTCATGGCCCATCGTCACCTTGCCGGCGCCGCCGAATTCGGCGCTGGCAACGATCTCGAACCAGAGGCCGTGATCCGGTGAGTCGATCGGACGGGGGGCGAGGCTGAGTCGCAGCAGGTCATAGATCAACCGCCGCTTGGAATGTTCCGCATCCTGCCATCGGCGCATCTGGATCTGGTCGTCTATCGGTGGAATGAGCCGGTTGCGGCCGCAGGAAAGGCACAGGCTTTCCGCAGGGCCTTCCGTGATCCAGTTGCAGGAGATGCTGGTGCGGTTGCTGCAGGCGATGCGCCCATCCAACTCCGCGCCCAGAGACACAAACGACAGCGTTCGCGAATCGAAACACACAAGGTGGCCGCAGTTCACGCAACTGGTGTTATCGAAAAACAGCCGGCTGGAGCAGTTGGGACAGGTGAAGAGACGCATGGGGCGGGGTACTCCGTTGACCGCACAATAGAACGGCTGGGCCAAGGTTCCAGCAATCGCAGTTCCGGCAGGTTCCGTAAAGTTGACAAACGGCATCAACTTTACTCTTGAAATCAATGACTTATCCAAAATTTGACCGATTGATAAAAAATTTGTCTGTGCTAGCTTTTTCCCAACGAAAAATAATGGGGCCAAGTTCCAAGGGGAGATCGCATGGCCACAGGTCAATTTGAGGCCGCTGGGCAAATTGAGGCCAATGGGCAATTCAGGGAAGGTGTAGCCGCCGGCCGTCTTTCCTCCGCGGAGATCGCGGAGAATTTCTCCGACCTTCACCCGCCGTTGGACAATCATGAGGCGCTGGTCGAATCCGACCGCTGCTATTTCTGCTACGATGCGCCATGCATGAACGCCTGTCCGACGTCGATCGACATTCCGCTATTCATCCGGCAAATCTCCACCGGCAATCCGCTCGGTTCGGCCAAGACGATCTTCGACCAGAATATTCTGGGCGGCATGTGCGCCCGGGTGTGCCCCACCGAGACCCTCTGCGAGGAGGTCTGCGTGCGCGAGGTCGCCGAGGGAAAGCCGGTGCAGATCGGGCGCCTGCAGCGCTACGCCACCGACGTCGCGATGGCGCAAAACAAGCAGTTTTACGAGCGGGCTGAGAGTTCGGGCAAGCGCGCCGCAATCGTCGGCGCCGGCCCGGCCGGCCTTGCCGCTGCGCATCGCCTTGCGCGTTACGGCCATGACGTGACGATTTTCGAAGCCAAGCCGAAGGCCGGCGGCCTCAACGAATATGGCATCGCCGCGTATAAGAGCGTTGATGAGTTCGCGCAGGCGGAAGTCGACTACGTCACCGCCATTGGTGGGATCAGCATCGAATACGTCAAGGCGCTCGGACGCGACGTTCATCTGGCCGAACTCACGGCGGCATTTGACGCGGTGTTCCTGGGCATCGGGATGGCTGGCGTCAACGCGCTGCGCGCCGAAGGCGAGGACGCCATCGGCGTGCGGGATGCGGTCGATTTCATTGCCGAGTTACGGCAGGCCGACGATCTCGGCTCGCTTCCGGTTGGGCGCAGGGTGGTGGTTATCGGCGGCGGCATGACCGCCGTCGATGCCGCTGTGCAATCCAAGCTGCTCGGCGCAGAGGAGGTGACGATCGCCTACCGCCGCGGCAAGACTGATATGAACGCGTCCGAGTTCGAGCAGGATCTGGCGACCGCCAACGGTGTCGTGATCCGGCATTGGGTTCAGCCAAAGCGGGTGATCGCCGAGGGTGGCACCGTGGCGGGCATCGAACTGGAATACACACGCATGGTGGACGGCAGGCTGGCGGCGACGGGCGAGACGCTCGTGGTGCCGGCCGACCAGGTATTCCGCGCGATCGGCCAGCAATTCGAGCCGTCGGCGCTGAATGGGTCCGGACCGGCGATCGAACTGGAAGGCGGCCGCATCAGGGTTGACGCCGAAGGCCGCACATCGCTGGCGAAGGTCTGGGCGGGCGGCGACTGCGTGCGGGCTGGCGAGGATTTGACGGTGGCGGCCGTGGCTGCGGGCCGCGACGCCGCCGAAAGCATGCACCGGGCGTTGAGCCATCCGACGGGAGGCTAGAGCAAAGCGATGAACTCTTCGACCGACAATCCGGCTTGGTCGATGATTGCCCGCAGCGTGCCGGGCGCCAGATCTCGATTGCCGTGCACGGGAATGGTCACGCTTCTAACCGAGGCACCGGTGCGCCGCACGAAATGGTGGCTGCCTTTCGTGCGTATAATCTGGAATCCAGCCCGCTCCAGCGCGCGGAGCGCTTGGCGGCCATCAACAATCGGCAATCTTGGCATCGTCTCAAGCGGCGATGGTCAATTTTTCCAGCACCGGCACGACGTCATCGGGAATAGGATCGCCCTCGGCCAAGCGAACTTCGAGGACAAGTTCGATCGCTTCGGCGGCGTTTGCCATGGCCTCGGCTTTGGTCGCGCCGTAGGTTACTACCTCCGAAAGCGCGGGCACCCGTACCGTAAAGCCTCCGTCAGCCTCTGGGATGAGTTCGACAGTATAGTCTCGTGGCTGGGGCATGCGTGGTCTCCAAGGCAACTCGCCTCTGCAACCAATCTAGATCGTTTTCCTCCCAGTACCAAGGGCGCTCGGCGCCGGGGCCGCAGCGATCCACCGACCGCTCTTTTGCAAAGGGACAAATCCCATGGCTGACATTCGCAACAATTTCGTCGGCATCAAATCGCCGAATCCGTTCTGGCTGGCTTCCGCGCCGCCGACCGACAAGGCCTACAACGTCATTCGCGCTTTCAGGGCAGGCTGGGGCGGCGTCGTGTGGAAGACGCTGGGCGAGGAAGGTCCTCCCGTCGTCAACGTCAACGGCCCACGCTATGGCGCGATCTGGGGCGCCGATCGCCGCCTGCTCGGCCTCAACAATATCGAATTGATCACCGACCGTGCGCTGCAGCTCAATCTGCAGGAGATCAAGCAGGTGAAGCAGGACTGGCCGGATCGCGCGGTGGTCGTGTCGCTGATGGTGCCCTGCGAGGAGGAAAGCTGGAAGGCGATCCTGCCCGTGGTGGAAGAAACGGGCGCGGACGGCATCGAGCTGAACTTCGGCTGTCCGCACGGCATGTCGGAGCGCGGCATGGGTGCGGCGGTCGGGCAGGTGCCGGAATATATCGAGATGGTCGTGCGCTGGTGCAAGCAGAACACCCGCATGCCGGTGATCACCAAGCTGACGCCGAACATCACCGACATCCGCAAGCCGGCGCGCGCCGCGCGATCCGGCGGCACCGATGCCGTTTCGCTGATCAATACGATCAACTCCATCACCGGCGTCAATCTGGACACGTTTTCGCCCGAGCCGATGATTGACGGCAAGGGCACGCATGGCGGCTATTGCGGCCCGGCGGTGAAGCCGATCGCGCTGAATATGGTTGCCGAAATTGCCCGCGACACGGAAACGCATGGCCTGCCCATCTCGGCCATCGGCGGCATCACCACTTGGCGCGACGCGGCGGAGTTCATGGCGCTCGGCGCCGGCAATGTGCAGGTTTGCACTGCCGCGATGACCTACGGGTTCAAGATCGTGCAGGAGATGATCGAGGGGCTGAAGAACTGGATGGACGTCAAGGGCCACGCGTCGCTGGACAGCTTCGTCGGGCGCGCGACGCCCAATGTGACCGATTGGCAGTTCCTCAACCTCAACTATGTCGCCAAGGCGCATATCGACCAGGATCTCTGCATCAAATGCGGCCGCTGCCACATCGCCTGCGAGGATACGTCCCATCAGGCGATTACCCAGATGGTCGACGGGAAGCGCCACTTCGAGGTCATGGAAGACGAGTGCGTTGGCTGCAATCTCTGTGTGAATGTCTGTCCGGTGGAAGGCTGCATCACCATGGAGCCGCTGGCCATCGGCGTCATTGATCAGCGCACCAACAAGCCGGTTTCGCCGGTCTATGCCAACTGGACCACGCATCCGAACAATCCGATGGCGAAGGTGGCGGCGGAGTAGGTCGTAAAGACGAAGGATAGGCGGTGCGGCAAGCCTTTCCCAAACGTCAAACCTTGAAATGAGCATCTATTGCGCGCATATTGAGCGTGAAGATGTCATTTTGAGATGAAGCCATGGTTTTGAACATGACGGCAACCGGCTTTGCCGAAGATCGCTCGTCCTTTCTGTCGGCGGGCCGGGTTACGAAACTTCTTGGCGTTACCAACTCGGAACTGGCCAAGCTGATCGGCGTCGCGCGCAATACGCTCAGTGCGAAGTCGAGTGCGCGCAAGGTGGATCAGGCGCTGAGCCCGGTGGTCCGAATTCTCGCAATGGCCGCCGAAATGACCGGCGGCGACAATCGCGCCGCGATCTGGTTCAAGCACCAGCCCATTCCGGGTTGGGCTGGCAAGACGGCCTACGATCTGGTGGCTGAAGGCAAATCGGACAAGGTTCTGGCCTATCTCGAGGCGGTGCGCTCGGGCGTTTATGCCTGAGGCCTTATCGTCGCCAGACAGGCTGACCCTCTGGCGCGCCTATGTGCCGCGCTGGTCCTATCTGCCGCTTTCGGGCGATGGCGCGGCGCGGTTTGGCGGCCGCTGGAACCCGGTGGGCGTGCCGGCCCTCTACGCGGCGCTCGAACTTTCGACCGCCTGGGCCGAATACAATCAAGGCTTCGTCCAGCATCCGGCGTTAATTGCACGGCTTGAGCTGACCGGCGCCACCCTCGCCGATCTGACCCGCGACGAGGTGCTCGCCGAACTCTCCATCGATCCCGATATCCACTCATGCGAGTGGCGCGATTTTCTCGATCGGGGAGAGACGCCTCCTACCTATCCAATCAGGGAAGCCTTGATGGCTTTGGGCTATGACGGCGTGATTTATCCGTCCTTCATGTCTCCCGGCGGGAAATGCGCCGCGCTGTGGAGGTGGAACGAGCCGGCCGGACCACAGCTTCATGTCGTGGACCCGGAAGAACGCCTGCCGAAAAACCCGGCCTCGTGGCGTTGATCCGTGCAGGGTGAAGGCAAATGTCTGCCGGCGATAGCGACACTGCGACAGCCGGCAGATATCGCCTCAAGCGTCCTTGGAATCGAACATGAACAGATCGGCCCCGCCTGTCGCGAAATTGGCGAGGTCGCCGGCCGCCGCCTGACCTTCGGGTGAAGCCAGGCCAGCCTGGATCGCAGCAAGATTGTCGAAGGTCAGAATGGCCGTCAGGTAGATGTCTGACGGGCCGGCCGGTGTGTTCACGACCCCTTCGCTGATTTCATATGTCCGCAGGCCTGGGATCTTGCTGGCAAGCGGGATGTGGGTCGCCTTGTAATAGGCATCGAATGCCGCCTTGTCCTTGGGCGTCTTGTACAGAACCAAAAGCTTCGCGGCTGGCTTGCTTTCCGCAGCTTGCGCCGGTGTCCAGCCGGCATATGAGCCTGCAACCAGCAGGATTGCACTTGCCGCGAAATCGCGGCGTGTAAGGGAAGTGGCCATCAAATTACCTCTGTCGGGCAAGGGGGAGATGTTGAATGGGAGGCTTGGCGTGAAGGCCTCAAGCGTCCTTTGAGTCGAACATGTAGAGGTCGGCGCCGCCGCTGGCGAAATTGGCCAGGTCTCCGGCTGCGGCCTGACCTTCCGCGCTGCCAAGCGCCGACTGGATGGCGGCGAGGCTGTCGAAGGTGAGAATGGCGGTGAGGTAGACGTCGGCAGGACCGGCAGGTGTGGACACCGCGCCGTCGCTGATCTCGTATTTCTTCAAGCCTGGGATCTTGTAGGCAAGCGAAATGTGCGTGGCCTTGTAATAGGCGTCGAAGGCTGCCTTATCCTTTGGAGTCTTATAGAGAACGACCAGCTTGGCCATATTGATTCCTCCCGGTGATAGTCTGGTGCCGGATCAAATGGTGGCTCCGCACGCCAGCGCCGTCAACCGCACCATTTGAGGAGAGCGAGACCTCGGCCGGAACGGTGCGCGAAAATGGTTTGCGTTCAAATCCGTTGACCTGACGGTGCCACGGCCCCAAAAACTCCTTGGGATCCAAGGAACCGGAATTGCCGCAGGACGTCACCCTCATCGCTATCGTAGCCGTCGGCTTCGTCCTCGCGGCGATCTTCGGCTATCTGGCGGATCGGCTGCGGCTGCCGGCGCTCGTCGGCTACCTCGTCGCCGGCGTCTTCGTCGGACCGTTCACGCCTGGCTTCGTGGCCGACACGTCGATCGCCGGACAATTGGCCGAGATGGGCGTCATCCTGCTGATGTTCGGCGTCGGCCTGCATTTTTCGCTGCCGGACCTGATGGCGGTACGCGGTCTGGCGATCCCCGGCGCCATCGGACGCATTCTGCTCGCCACCCTCACCGGGGTTGGCCTTTGCCTGTGGTGGGGCTGGAGCCTGGGCGAGGGGATCGTCTTCGGCCTGTGTATTTCCGTCGCGAGTACAGTCGTCACGCTGAAGACGCTCGAGGAGCGCAACCTCGTCGAATCCCCGACCGGCCGCGTCGCGATCGGCTGGCTGATCGTCGAGGATCTGGTGATGGTGATGGCGCTGGTCCTGCTGCCGTCCTTCGCCGAGATGCTGGGCGGCCATGCGGCCGGCGCGGAGCATGCAATACCAGGGGGCGGCTCGGTTGCCTGGGTTCTTACGCTGACGCTGGCCAAGGTGGGCGCCTTCGTCGCCATCGCCGCGATCGTCGGGCCGCGCATTGTGCCCTGGCTGTTGATCCGCGCGGCGCGAACGGGCTCGCGCGAACTGTTCACGCTCACCGTCCTGGCAATCGCGGTGGGCATTGCCTTTGGTTCGGCGGCGGCGTTTGGCGTGTCCTTTGCGCTGGGCGCGTTTTTTGCCGGCGTGGTCATGGCGGAGTCGCCGCTCAGCCATCGCGCCGCTGAGAATTCACTGCCTCTTCAGGATGCGTTCTCGGTGTTGTTCTTCGTGTCGATCGGCATGTTGTTCGATCCGTCGATTCTCATCGAGGAGCCCGGCAAGGTGATGGCCGTGCTGGCGGTGATCACCCTCGGCAGGGCGCTGATAACGGTGCTGATGGTCATCGCTCTTCGCTATCCGCTTGGCATGGCGCTTGGCCTCGCAGCCAGCATGGCGCAGATCGGCGAATTCTCGTTCATTCTGGCCAGCCTCGGCATCGTGCACGGACTGGTGACGGAGGAGTCGCGGGATCTCATTCTGGCGGGCGCGATCCTGTCCATGATACTGGGACCGCTGGTTGTACAGGTGCTTGAGGAATTCAGCACATGGGCGGTAGGGCATTGGCCCGAGCGGGCGAGCCGTTTCGGCAAGCCGCGCCTCAAGGGTCTCGTGGTTGAACTCGAACGCATCAAGGCGCTCGGCCAGCAGCGCGTAGCCGCGCAAGAGCAGCGCATTTCTGATTTCGTGACCACCTTTCCGCTCTTTTCGATGATCAACAACCAGGCGCGCGAGGAAATCCTGCTCCTTTTCGGGCCGAGGGCCGTATCGCCCGGCGAACGGGTGATCCGAGCCGGAGAACGCGCCGCCGCCATGTACTTCGTCGTTTCCGGCGAGGTCGAAGTGCAGGTCGCAGGCAAGAAGGTCGCGCGGCTCAAGGCCGGCGCCTATTTCGGCGAAATGGCGCTGCTGGCGGGCGGACGACGCACCGCAGACGTGACGGCGGTTGATTACTGCCAGCTGCTCGTCCTGATGCGACGCGACTTCAACCTGTTCATGGGCCGGCATCCGGAGTTGCGCTCGGCGCTGGACGAGATGGCCCGCAAGCGGCGGGCGATGAACGCCGCGTCGTCGGCCGCAGATGCGTCGGCCTAGTGGGTTCAGCCCTTCGGCTTCAACCCGTCGAGGTAAAGCCCTTCCAGAAATCGCGCGGCATCCTCGAATCGGCCTTCGCCGCCGCGCCCGGGGCCAAGCACGGCGCGCACCTGCACATCGAAATCGGCATAGTGCTGGGTGGTCGCCCAGATCGAAAAGATCAGATGATAGGGGTCCGTGCGGGTGATCCTGCCCGCCCGCATCCAGCCCTTGATGATCTCCGCCTTCTCATCCACCAATTGCTTCAGTTCGCCTTCGATCATCGGCATGATGCGCGGCGCGCCTTGCAGGATCTCGTTGGCGAAGAGCCGGCTCTCGCGGGGAAAGTCCCGCGCCATCTCAAGCTTGCGGCGGATATAGCCGCGCAATTCGGTGAGCGGGTCGCCGATGTCGTCGAGTTCCTTCAGCGGCGCCAGCCAAGTATCGAGCAGGCGCTGCATCAGCGTTTCGTGGATGTCTTCCTTGCCCTTGAAGTAGTAGAGCAGGTTGGGTTTCGACATGCCGGCCGCTTCGGAGATCTGATCGATCGTCGCGCCGCGGTAGCCATGGGTCGAGAATACATCGAGCGCCGCCTCCAGGATGACGTCCCGCTTTTCACTCTGGATGCGCGTAAGCGGGCGGGCACTGGCTGCGGTCATCAAGCGGCTCCATGGCGTGGGCGGACTGCGGGAATAGCGGCGACGCAGAGCCTGGCGTCCGATGGTTCGCTCCGCCCCGATGGGGGCTCCTGGTCCAATTCGCTGGACCAGAGAGAAGCGGCGGCTGGCGCGGGCAAAAGCTCCATCATTTCAGCTAGGTGCTCCCCTTGACCGCAACCATGGCGGTGCTAACGTTTGTCCATTCGGTCAAAAATTTGCGTATCACGAAAGCGCGGACCAGACCAAGCGTTGGCTGCCTTAACCACACCCAATGGGCAGAAGCCCGAGAGGAAGCATTTATGTCCAACCGCTTGAAAGTAGCGCCGAACGATCTGTCTGCCTTCTGGATGCCGTTCACGGCGAACCGCCAGTTCAAGAAAGCGCCGCGCATGCTGGTCGCGGCCAAGGACATGCACTACACGGCGAGCGATGGCCGGAAGATCCTGGATGGAACCGCCGGCCTGTGGTGCGTCAACGCCGGCCATTGCCGGCCGAAGATCACCGAAGCGATCCGCGAACAGGCAGGCGAACTGGACTATGCCCCCGCCTTCCAGATGGGGCACCCGATCGTCTTCGAACTCGCCAACAGGCTGGTCGATGTTGCGCCGGAGGGCATGGAGCATGTGTTCTTCACCAATTCCGGATCGGAATCGGTCGACACCGCGCTGAAGATCGCGCTCGCCTATCATCGCGTTCGTGGCGAAGGCTCGCGAACCCGGCTCATCGGCCGTGAACGCGGCTATCACGGGGTCAATTTCGGCGGCATTTCGGTTGGCGGCATCGTCACCAACCGCAAGATGTTCGGCACGCTGCTCACCGGCGTCGACCACATGCCGCATACCCATCTGCCTGGCAAGAACGCATTCTCCAAGGGCGAGCCGACGCACGGCGCCGAGTTGGCGGACGAGTTGGAGCGTATTGTGACGTTGCACGATGCCTCGACAATCGCCGCCGTCATCGTCGAGCCGGTTGCCGGTTCGACCGGTGTGCTGATTCCGCCGAAGGGTTATCTGCAGCGGCTGCGCGACATCTGCACCAAGCACGGCATCCTGTTGATTTTCGATGAGGTCATCACGGGTTTTGGGCGCCTGGGCACGCCATTCGCCGCCGACTATTTCGGAGTTATCCCGGATATCATCACGACCGCCAAGGGCGTTTCCAACGGCGTCATTCCGATGGGCGCGGTGTTCGTGAAGAAGGAAATCCACGACGCCTTCATGACCGGCCCGGAACACATGATCGAATTCTTCCATGGCTATACCTATTCAGGCAATCCGATCGCCTGCGCGGCCGCGCTCGGCACGCTCGACACCTACAAGGACGAGGGGCTGCTGACGCGCGGCGCCGAACTGGCGGAGCATTGGGAAACGGCGCTGCATTCGCTGGCCGGCGAGCCGCATGTGATCGATATCCGCAATATCGGCCTGATCGGCGCGATCGAGCTCGAGCCGATTGCCGGGCGGCCGACCAAGCGCGCCTTCTCCGCCTTCCTCAAGGCCTTCGAGCGTGGAGCGCTGATCCGAACGACGGGCGATATCATCGCGATGTCGCCGCCGCTCATCATCACCAAGGGCCAGATCGACGAATTGATCGACCATGTGCGCGAAGTCTTGAGGATGATCGATTGACGTATACGGCGCGGCAGCAGGCGACGAGCGCGGTTCTGGTCGATGACGACAAGGTGAGGGTGACGCGTTGGGATTTTGATCCCGGCGCGGAAACCCGATGGCATCGGCACGAGATGGACTATGTGGTGACCACGCTGACACCTTGCGTGTTCCTTCTGGAGGAGCCGGGCGGTGGCAGCCGTACCGTCGAGATGGCGGCGGGCGTGGCCTACCGCCGGAACGAAGGCAATGAGCACAATGTGGTCAATGGCGGCGACGGGCCAATGTCCTTTATCGAAGTCGAACTGAAGAGATAGGACTTTGATTCATGTCAGCACCCGGTGAAAACCTTCGCATCAATCCCGACCGCCTGTGGGATTCGCTCATGGAAATGGCGAGGATCGGGCCGGGCGTCGCCGGCGGCAACAATCGGCAGACGCTGACCGACGAGGACGGCGAGGGCCGCCATCTCTTCAAGCGCTGGTGCGACAAGGCCGGTCTTGAGATGGGCGTCGACGAAATGGGCACCATGTTCGCCCGCCGCGAAGGCAGCGATCCCAACGCGCTGCCGGTCTATGTCGGCTCGCACCTCGACACCCAGCCGACGGGAGGCAAGTTTGATGGCGTCCTTGGCGTGCTGGGCGGGCTGGAAGTCATCCGGTCGCTGAACGACCTCGGCATCAAGACCAAACACCCTATTGTGGTCACCAACTGGACCAACGAAGAAGGCACGCGTTTCGCGCCGGCGATGCTGGCCTCCGGCGTGTTCGCCGGCGTGCACAGTCAGGATTACGCCTACGACCGCAAGGATCGGGAGGGCAAACGCTTCGGCGACGAGTTGCAGCGGATCGGCTGGAAGGGCGAAGAAAAGGTCGGTGCGCGCAAGATGCACGCCTTCTTCGAACTTCATATCGAGCAGGGGCCGATCCTCGAGGACGAAGGCCTCGACATCGGCGTCGTCACGCATGGCCAGGGCTTGAAATGGCTGCAGGTGACCATCACCGGCAAGGAAAGCCACACCGGGTCGACGCCGATGCCGAAGCGGCGCAATGCGGGGCTTGGCATGGCGCGCGTCACCGAACTCGTGCACGAGGTCGCCATGGACTATCAGCCGACCGCTGTCGGCGCCGTGGGCCACATGGAGGTTTATCCGAACTCGCGCAACATCATCGCCGGCAGGACCGTTTTCACCATCGATATCCGCTCGCCCGACAAGGAGACGCTGGACGAGATGGACGTACGCCTCCGCGAGGGCATCGCGACGATCTGCGAGGCGCTGGATGTCGGCGTGGAGATCGAGCAGGTCGGTCATTTCGACCCGGTGACGTTTGATGAAGGCTGCGTGAAGGCGATCCGGGACGCTGCTGAGCGGCTTGGCTATACCCACCGCAACATCGTCTCCGGGGCAGGGCACGACGCCTGCTGGATCAACCGTGTTGCGCCCACAGCCATGGTCATGTGCCCCTGCGTCGACGGCCTGTCGCACAACGAAGCCGAGGACATCTCCAAGGAATGGGCCGCCGCGGGCTGCGACGTGCTGTTTCATGCGGTGGTCGAGACGGCGGTGATAGTGGAGTGATGTTGTGACGGCAACGACGGTTCTAGCCTTCGCCGCGATGGCGGCGCTGCTCATCATGTCGCCTGGACCGAATGGCGTGCTGATCGCGAAGACAGTGCCCACTTCAGGCAAGGCTGCCGGCTTCGCGAATATCGGCGGCTTTGCGGTGGCTTTCTTCGTGCATGGCACGTTCGCGATCTTCGGCCTGTCGGTGCTGGTCCTGCAGTCGGCCAATCTGTTCCTTGCGGTCAAACTGGTCGGCGCGGCCTATCTGATCTGGATCGGGCTAAAGGCATTGCTCGACGCGTGGAGAGGCAAACCGGCCGATTTGTTGAAGGTCCTGCCGGCTCGCCGGCCGCGAACACTGGCAAAGGCCTTCGGGGAAGGTTTCCTGACCAATGCGCTGAATCCAAAGGTCGCGATGTTCTACATAGCGGCGTTTCCGCAGTTCATGGCGCAAGGCAGCTCGCCGATGAGCGCGTACCTGCTGGTCGCAGTCCACGCTTTGCTGAACCTTGCCTGGTTCGGGCCAATGGTCCTGCTTTTCGAGCGACTCTCCAAAGTGGCGCGCGACGGCAGATTGCAACGCTATCTCAAAGGCGTGACGGGGATTGTGTTTGTCGGCTTCGGCCTGAAGCTGGCAACGCTGAGAGCTTAGGATGAGCAGTCGGGGGGATCAGCACCAGATCGGCGCGGATTGCAGGCGTACGCGGGAAGCCGGTCCAGTGTTGGCATACTGGACGCGCTGATCGAAGATTTGCGAAGCTGGCGCTCAAGCAGAACTTAGGGAGGACTTATGTCCAAAGTCATCAAGAACGGAACCATCGTCACCGCCGATCGCACCTGGAAGGCGGACGTGCTGTTCAAGCACGGCAAGATCGAGGCGATCGGGCCGGATCTGCATGCCGAACATGAGTACGACGCCACCGGGTGCTATGTGATGCCGGGCGGCATCGACCCCCACACCCATCTCGAAATGCCGTTCATGGGCACGTACTCCGCCGACGATTTCGAGAGCGGCACGCGTGCGGCCCTTTCGGGCGGCACCACCATGGTGGTCGATTTCTGCCTGCCATCGCCGCAGCAATCCCTGCTGGAAGCGCTGCAGATGTGGGACAACAAGACCACCAAGGCCTGCTGCGATTTCTCTTTCCACATGGCAGTCACCTGGTGGGGAGAGCAGGTGTTCAATGAGATGAGGGAGGTTGTCGACAAGGGCATCACCTCGTTCAAGCACTTCATGGCCTACAAGGGCGCGTTGATGGTTGACGACGACGAAATGTACGCGTCGTTCCAGCGTTGCGCCGAACTCGGAGCGCTGCCGCTTGTGCATGCCGAAAATGGCGATGTCGTTGCGGCGCTGTCGCAGAAGCTGCTGGCCGCCGGCAACAACGGGCCGGAAGGGCACGCCTATTCGCGGCCGCCCGAGGTGGAGGGCGAGGCGACGAACCGCGCCATCATGATCGCCGACATGGCCGGCGTGCCGCTCTATGTCGTGCACACCTCATGCGAACAGGCGCATGAAGCGATCCGGCGTGCGCGGCAGAAGGGCATGCGGGTCTATGGCGAGCCGCTGATCCAGCATCTGGTGTTGGACGAGAGCGAGTATTTCAACAAGGACTGGGACCATGCGGCGCGCCGCGTGATGAGCCCGCCTTTCCGCAACAAGCAGCATCAGGATTCGCTGTGGGCGGGGCTGTCTGCCGGCTCGCTGCAGGTGGTGGCGACGGACCATTGCTCGTTCACCACGGACCAGAAGCGAAACGGCGTCGGCGATTTCACCAAGATCCCCAACGGCACCGGCGGACTTGAAGACCGCATGCCGGTGCTGTGGACCAAAGGCGTCAACACGGGGCGGCTGACGATGAACGAATTCGTCGCGGTGACCTCGACCAACATCGCAAAGATCCTCAACATGTATCCGAAGAAGGGCGCGATTGTCGAAGGCGCGGATGCCGACATCGTGGTGTGGGACCCGAAGAAGAAAAAGACCATCGCCGCCGGCAAGCAGCAATCCGTGATTGACTATAATGTCTTTGAAGGCGTCGAGGTCACGGGACTGCCGCGCTACGTATTCACGCGCGGCGAGGTGGCGGTCGACGACGGCAAGGTTACGGCAAAGCCCGGCCACGGCGAATTTGTCGGGCGCGAGCCGCATATGGCTGTGAACAAGGCGCTGTCGACATGGAAGGAAATCAGCGCGCCGCGTAAGGTGGAGCGCAAGGGGATACCGGCGACAGGGGTGTGAGCGCTCACAGTCGACCAAATCATTCGACAGGAGCCAGCTTGCAGCCAGCGAAATCATCTGTGGTCGAAGCCAGGAAGCTGGGCCTCACCTTCCAGACCAATGACGGACCGGTGCAGGCGCTGTCGGATGTCGATCTCACCATCGGGAAGGGCGAGTTCGTCTCCTTCATCGGCCCGTCCGGCTGCGGCAAGACGACGTTCCTGCGCGTCATCGCCGATCTCGAAAAGGCAACGGCGGGGACGATTTCCGTCAACGGAATGACGCCCGAGCAGGCGCGCGAGGCGCGAGCCTATGGTTATGTGTTCCAGGCGGCAGCGCTGCTGCCGTGGCGCACCATCGAGAAGAACGTCGCGCTGCCGTTGGAAATTATGGGCATCTCACGGGCCGACCGGAAGGTGCGCATTCAACGCACGCTCGACCTGGTGAACCTCCTCGGCTTTGAAAAGAAATATCCCTGGCAGCTATCGGGCGGCATGCAGCAGCGCGCCTCCATTGCCCGCGCGCTCGCCTTCGATGCCGATCTGCTGCTTATGGACGAACCGTTCGGGGCGCTGGACGAGATCGTGCGCGACCATTTGAACGGACAGCTCCTCGAATTGTGGGCGCGGACGAACAAGACGATCTGCTTCGTTACGCACTCCATTCCAGAGGCGGTTTATCTGTCGACGCGCATCGTCGTCATGTCACCAAGACCCGGGCGGGTGACGGATGTGATCGAGTCTACGCTGCCCAAGGAACGCCCGCTCGATATCCGCGAATCGCCGGAGTTTCTGGCTATCGCCGCCCGCGTCCGCGACGGCCTGAGGGCAGGGCACAGCTATGAGGATTGAGGTGGAAAGCGCGCGGCAGCTTCCTCTCCCCAGCGGGGAGAGGGTGGCCGCGCAGCGGCCGGGTGAGGGGGCATGACCGCCGATCCGACGAAACGAGAGGAAGTCGCCACGCAGCGCGCTCGCGTATTGCAGTCCGGAGATACAGAACCGGAATACCGGCTTTGGGGCGAGTTGAGAGGCCGCAGGCTGAACGGCTACAAATTTGTCCGCCAGGTTCCGCTTGGGCCCTATATCGTTGATTTTCTTTGCAGAGAGCAAATGCTGGTCGTTGAACTTGACGGCAGCCAGCATTCGGATTCGCAATATGACGCACGTCGCGACCTTTGGCTGACCGGGCAGGGTTACTCGGTTCTCCGCTTTTGGAACCATGAGGTGTTGCAAGAAAGACGAGCACTGTTGGATACACTTCTTGCAGCCTTGGAAGGTCAAATTGATGCCCCCTCACCCGGCCTTCGCTTTGCTCAGGCCACCCTCTCCCCGCCGGGGAGAGGAGGCCGCCAATCGCGACCGCCGAGAAGAACAGTCGAGCAGCGATCGAGGAAGGCCGGCGTTGCTGCGTGTGAAGGAGGAGGCGCATGACCGACTCCCTCCGCGACAAATTCATCCCCTTCGCCACGATCCTGCTGGCCATCTTCATCGCCTGGTATGTCCTCGCGATCGCCATGAACGCGCCGTTCCAGCGCGACATGGACCGGAGAGGCAACGTCACCTCCGGAACCGTCGAGTTTATCGGCAAGACGCTCTCGCAGCCAAAGCCCATCGTACCGGCTCCCCACCAGGTGGCGGCGAATTTTTTCGAGAATACCTTCCTGCGAAAGCCAACCAGCAACCGCAGCCTGGTCTACCACGCCTTCGTCACCCTATCGTCGACGATGCTGGGGTTTGCCTTCGGCACCGCGCTGGGCATCTCGATCGCCGTCGGCATCGTGCACGTGCTGGCGCTCGACCGTTCCCTGATGCCGTGGATCATCGCCTCGCAAACGATCCCTATCCTCGCCATTGCGCCCATGATCATCGTGGTGCTGGCGGCGGTCAACATCACCGGCCTGCTGCCGAAGGCGCTGATCTCCACCTATTTGTCGTTCTTCCCCGTCGCCGTCGGCATGGTGAAGGGGCTGCGTTCGCCGGAGATCATGCATCTCGACCTGATGCACACCTACAATGCCAGCGCCTCGCAGACCTTCTGGAAGCTGCGGGTTCCGGCGTCCATTCCGTTCCTGTTTGCCTCCATGAAAGTGGCGATTGCGGCGAGCCTGGTCGGCGCCATCGTCGGCGAATTGCCGACCGGTGCGGTGGCGGGCATCGGCGCCAAGCTGCTCAATGCCTCCTATTTTTCCAACACGATCGACATGTGGGCAGCCCTTGTGGCGGGATCGCTGGTCGCGCTGCTGCTGGTCGGGCTGGTTGGGGTGGCGGGAAGGCTGGTCGACCGGACCATGGGAGCACGCGGGGCATGAGCTGGCGCGCTTTCTCCTGGCAATGCCTGGCGGCTTCCGCTCTCGCCATCGTGTCGCTGTTTCTGCTGCCGATAGCGACAATTGATCCGGCCTTCACCGCACCAGCAACGTCGATGCTGATTGCCGGGCTGGTGATCGCGCTTGTTTTGGTTGCCGGGCTGGCGGATGCGGCGCCCGTGCCGACGCTGGCGAAAGCCGCTTTCGTCTTTGTCGCCGCGCATCTCGCGGTGTTTCTTCTCTTCACCGAAATCGCTTCGGCCAACGGCATCGCGCGGTCGCCCTTTTATCTACTGCTTGCCGCGTGCTGGCTGCTCGCCTGGCGCTGCGTCACGCTGCTGTCGTCCATCAGGCCGCGCGACAGGAGCGCGAACACTGCCCTGCGCCTGCTCATCCCGGCGATCTTCGGCGCCTGGATCCTCATCATCTGGGAGGCGGTGGTTCGCGGTGCGGGCATTCCCTTCATCCTGCTGCCGCCGCCCAGCGCCATCGGCACGCGAATCGCGAACTCACTGCCCATCCTCGCCGCCGACGTAAACCAGACTATCTTCAAGTCGGTTGTGGCCGGCTATGCGCTCGGCTGCGCTGGAGGCTTCGCGACTGCCATCCTGGCCGACCGTGTGCCGTTTCTGCGGCGCGGCCTTCTGCCGATCGGCAACATGGTCTCGGCGCTGCCGATCATTGGTGTCGCGCCGATCATGGTGCTGTGGTTCGGCTTCGACTGGGCGTCCAAGGCCGCGGTGGTCGTCATCATGACGTTCTTTCCGATGCTGGTGAACACCGTCGCCGGTCTTGCGGCATCCGGCCATATGGAGCGCGACCTGATGCGTACCTATGCCTCGAACTATTGGCAGACGCTGTGGAAGCTCCGGCTCCCGGCGGCTGCCCCCTTCATTTTCAATGCGCTGAAGATCAACTCCACGCTGGCGCTGATCGGCGCCATCGTGGCGGAGTTCTTCGGCACGCCGGTTGTCGGCATGGGCTTCCGAATCTCAACGGAGGTGGGACGGATGAACATCGACATGGTCTGGGCCGAAATCGCGGTTGCGGCGCTCGCGGGTTCGGTCTTCTATGGCGTGATCGCGCTCCTTGAGAGAGCGGCCACGTTTTGGCATCCGTCTGTCCGTGGTGGGTAGGCGTACTTCAGAGGGTACAGGGCAAATGAAAAAAACAATGACAATGACGCTGGCGGGCGCGTTTTCGCTCGCTGCATTCCAGGCGCTGGCGGCCGATCCGGTGGCGTTGCAGTTGAAATGGGTGACGCAGGCGCAGTTCGCCGGCTACTACGTCGCCAAGGACAAAGGCTTTTATACCGAGGAAAACCTCGATGTGACGATCAAGCCGGGCGGTCCTGATATCGCGCCCGAGCAGGTGATTGCCGGCGGCGGCGCGGACGTGATCGTCGACTGGATGGGCGGTGCGCTGGCTGCGCGTGAAAAGGGCGTGGCCCTGGTCAACATCGCGCAACCCTTCAAGAAGGCCGGCATGGAACTGGTCTGCCCGAAGGACGGTCCGGTCAAGACCGAAGCCGACTTCAAGGGCAAGACGCTGGGCGTCTGGTTCTTCGGCAACGAATATCCGTTCTATGCCTGGATGAACAAGCTGGGCCTGCCGACCGAAGGCGGGGCGGACGGCGTTACCGTGTTGAAGCAGTCCTTCGACGTGCAGCCGCTGATCCAGAAGCAGGCCGATTGCATCTCCGTGATGACCTACAACGAATACTGGCAGCTGATCGACGCCGGCTACAAGCCGGAAGACCTGACGGTGTTCAACTACACCACCATGGGCGTCGACCTGCTCGAAGACGGCCTCTACGCGATGGAAGACAAGCTGAAGGACCCGGCCTTCGAGGACAAGATGGTGCGCTTCGTGCGCGCTTCGATGGAGGGCTGGAAATACGCTACGGAAAACCCGGATGAGGCGGCTGACATCGTGGTCGAAAATGGCGGCCAGGACGAAAACCACCAGAAGCGCATGATGGGCGAAGTAGCCAAGCTGATCGACAATGCCGACGGCAAGCTGATCGAAGACGCCTACAAGCGCACCGCCGACGCGCTGCTGGCCCAGAAGATCATCACCAAGGAGCCGACCGGCGCCTGGACGGCAGCGATTACGGACAAGGCGATCAAGTAAGAGCGCCTTACCCTTTCCCCGGTGGGGAGGGTCGCGCACGAAGTGAGCGGGGTGGGGGTGCTTCGAGCAAGGTGCTGGAAGATGCCCCCACCCCGCTTCGCAATTCCGCTACGCTTCAATTGCCAGTTTTCTATTGTATTTTTGTTCTCTTTATGTTCTATTCGTCGCGAACTGGTGACGAAAGCGCATGGACTGGAATTTGGCTAACGAGAAAGACCGGGGAGCGCTTCAGCGCATCGTTGCGATGTGCCTCGCGCTGGCCGCGTTGGCCGAGCGCGCCAGCAGTCTATCCGGCCCCGTTCGCTGCCTCTTGCTGTGGATCCTGCGCCCGGCCGAGTCTGCCGCGCGGGAGTTTGTCATGGAACTGATGCAGGCGCCGTTGCCGGCCAACGCCGAATTTGCCGCAGTTCGAAGCGGTGACAGTTCGAGCGATGCGAAGCGCCTTGCGCTGTGCTTTCAGGCAATGGCGCGCGCCCTCGACAAGTTTATGTGGACATCCCTCTACTTTGCGCGGGCAGGCGTCTCCCCATCGAAAGACCTTGCGCGCAACCGGGATCGCAAACATCCGCGCACGATGCTCGACATGGTCGAGGCCTATCCGCAAGCGACAGTGCTTTGCGCAATGGAGCGATGTGACAGTTCATGACGCAGGTTTGGCTTGATGCAAACCCGTCAAAGCCTGCGCTCCTTGACCGTATTCATCACGAAGCTCGTCTCGATCGACGCCACGCATTTCAGCCGTGCGATCTTCTGCTTGATGAAGCCTTCATACTCGACCAGGTCGCGGGCGGCGACCTTCAGGACATAGTCGCGCGAGCCGGTTACCAGGTGGCATTCCAGCACCTCGTCCCAACCGCGAATGGCCTCTTCGAACATCAAGATCTCGTCCTCGTTCTGCCGGCCAAGCCGGATGGTGGCGATCGCGACCATCGTCCAGCCGAAGGCGGCTGGATCGATCAGCGCCGTATAGCCGCGGATCAGCCCCGCCTCTTCCAGCCTACGGACGCGCCGTAAGCAAGGGGACTGTGACAGGCCGATCTTCTCCGCCAGTTCGGAATTGGTGATGCGCGCATCCGCCTGCAGGGTCCGCAAAATCTTGCGGTCAAAGTCGTCGGCAACAATCTGCTTCATGGGTCGCCGTCGGCGCTATGGAATTGCGTTGGCAAAGCCATAGAAGCCGGCGAATAGCAAGAATAAAGCGAAAGGCTTCGGCTATATTGCGCCGGCACGCCATCCGTGTCGCCCCCGCACCTCACCGTCAGGAACCGCCATGACCGCCCCGCGCCCGTCGAAGACCCATATCGGCAACCATAAGCTCCATCCCGAGACGCTGATGCTCGGCTATGGGTACGATCCCGAGCTCTCCGAAGGCGCGGTCAAGCCGCCGGTGTTCCTCACCTCGACCTTCGTGTTCCGGTCGGCGGAAGAGGGCAGGGACTTCTTCGACTACACCTCGGGCCGCAAGGAGCCGCCGGCCGGCGCCGGCGCCGGGCTTGTCTATTCGCGCTTCAACCATCCGAACAGCGAGATCGTCGAGGACCGCATGGCGGTCTACGAAGGCACCGAAAGCTGCATCCTGTTCTCGTCCGGCATGTCGGCGATTTCCACCACGCTGCTCGCTTTTGCGCGGCCCGGCGACGTGATCCTGCATTCGCAGCCGCTCTATGGCGGGACGGAAACGCTGCTTGCCAAGCAACTCCTCAATTTCGGCATCGCCGCACATGGCTTTGCCGACGGCGTCGATCCGGCGACCGTGCGGGCTGCCGCGGCGGAGGCGGAGAAACTTGGCCGCGTCTCGGTGATCATGGTCGAGACGCCGGCCAACCCGACAAATGGGCTGGTCGATATCGCCCTGATGCGAGACGTCGCGGCGGAAATCGAAGCGCGGCAGGGTCATCGCCCCGTGATCGTGTGCGACAACACGCTGCTCGGGCCGGTATTCCAGCGCCCCTGCGAGCATGGCGCAGATGTCTCGGTTTACTCGCTGACCAAATATGTCGGGGGACACTCCGACCTCATCGCCGGCGCTGCTCTCGGATCGAAGGCCGTCACGAAGCCCATCAAGGCTCTGCGCGGCGCCATCGGCACGCAGCTCGACCCGCATTCCTGCTGGATGCTGGGGCGCTCGCTGGAGACGTTGGCGATCCGCATGGAAAAGGCCAATGACAATGCGGCCATCGTGGCGGAATTCCTGCGCGACCATGCCAAGGTGGACCGCGTGCACTATCTCCCGTTCCTTGCGCCCGAAAGCGCTGCCGGAAAGGTCTTCACCCTTCAGTCGACCGGTGCGGGCTCGACCTTCTCCTTCGACATCAAGGGTGGCCAGAACGCGGCCTTCGCTTTTCTCAACGCCTTGCAGGTGTTCAAGCTGGCGGTCAGCCTGGGCGGAACGGAGTCGCTGGCCAGCCATCCCGCGGCGATGACGCATTCGGGCGTGCCGATTGAGGTACGCCAGCGCATCGGCGTGCTCGACACCACGGTGCGCTTGTCGATTGGTCTCGAACATCCGGACGATCTTATCGCCGATCTTGCGCAGGCGCTGGCGGTCGCTTGAGCGGGCGAGGTTTGCGAGGCTTCGTGGCATTGGGCTGACACCCAGAGTTGCCCCCTCACCGGCGCTGCGCGCCACCCCCCATTGAGGCCCATTGAGGGGAGGTCCGGGAGCGCGGAAACATTTGGCGTTTGAATCCGTTAACAAGGTATCTTCGGACTCCTGATCCGGAGCAATCCTTGGAGGAGTTTCCCATGATCCGTTCCCGTATTCTCGTCGGGCTTGCCTTGTCGCTGGCGCTCGGCATTGCCTCGCCCGCCTTTGCCGAAATGATGAAGTTCACCGCCACGCTGGATGGCGCCCAGCAGAACCCGCCGGTGACGACCGAAGGCAAGGGCACAGCTGACATCAGCTACGACACCGACACCAAGACCTTGTCCTGGACGGTTGAATATTCCGGCCTGTCGGGCGATGCCACCGCCGGCCATTTCCATGGCCCGGCAGCCAAGGGTGAGAACGCCGGCGTGGCCGTTCCGTTCGAGAGCCCGGCCAGTCCGATCAAGGGCTCGGCCGTGTTGACAGAGGCGCAAGCCGCCGACCTGGTGGCCGGTAAATACTACGTCAACATCCATACCGCCGCGAACAAGGGCGGTGAAATCAGGGGCCAGGTCGAAAAGGCGATGTAGCTGGCGGACTGAGCGTGGGAGGCGGCAGCGCTTTGCTACCGCCGATCCCTTATATCGCTCAGCGTTCGCGTCGGCGTGATCGCTTCCGGGTCGAGCCTGATTTCGATGATGGCAGGCTTGCCGCTGGCGCGGGCGCGCTCGAAGGCCGGGGCGAAGTCCGCGGTCTTCTCGACAGTCTCGCCATGCCCGCCATAGGCCCGCGCGAGGTCGGCAAAGTCCGGGTTCCTCAGGTCGGTACCTGACACGCGGCCGGGATATTCGCGCTCCTGATGCATGCGGATCGTTCCGTAAATCCCGTTGTTGACCAGCAGGACGATGATCGGCAGGTCATATTGCACGGCGGTCGCAAATTCCTGGCCGTTCATCATGAAACAGCCGTCGCCTGCAAAGCAGATCACATCGCGCTTCGGAAACAATGCCTTGGCGGCGACCGCTGCAGGTGTGCCGTAGCCCATCGAGCCTGAAGTCGGTGCGCCCTGCGTGGCGTAGCGGCGGAAGCGGTGGAACCGATGCAGCCAGGTCGCATAATTGCCGGCGCCGTTGGTCATGATCGCATCGTCGGGCAGGACGGTTTCCAGATAGGACATGATCGGCCCCATATGTACCGCGCCGGGGCCTGATTCCGGCGGGGTCGACCAGTCGAGATAGGCTTTGTGCAACCGTTCCGTCTCGTCTTCCCATGCCGGTTGCGCCTTGGGGGTGGTGCGCGCGAAAGCCGCCGCAAAGGCTGACGGGGTGGCGTTGATGGCGATGGTGGGGCGATAGACCCGCCCCAACTCGTTGGCGTCGGCATGGACGTGAACGAGCGTCTGCTTTGGATATGGGCTTTCAAGCAATGTGTAGTCGGAGGACGGCATCTCGCTGAAGCGTCCGCCGATCAGCAGAACGACATCGGCGTTCTTGACCGCCTTGGCGAGGGCGGGATTGGGGCCGATGCCGACGTCCCCCGCATAGCAGGGGTGTAGATTGTCGAATAGCATCTGACGGCGGAACGAGCAGCCGACCGGCAGCGCCCAGGCTTCGGCTGCCTTCTCGAAGTGCGACTTGGCCTGTTCCGACCAGCGGGTGCCGCCGAGGATGGCGATCGGGTTTTTCGCGTTCGTCAGTAACTCGGCGAGGCGGCGCATCTCCACTTCGCCCGGCGATGTCTCCACCGGCGTGGCAGGCAAGGCGGCGGGAGCCTCCGCCTCGGAGGTCAGCATGTCCTCAGGCAGCGAAATCACCACCGGCCCGGGGCGGCCGGACGTGGCCACCGCGAAAGCCCGTGTCACCAGTTCCGGGATGCGCTCGGCGCGATCGATCTCGACCACCCACTTGGCGATGTCGCCGAAGAAGCGCTTGTAGTCCACTTCCTGAAACGCCTCGCGCTCGCGGGCATGACCGGCGATCTGGCCGATGAACAAAAGCATCGGGATCGAATCCTGCATGGCGATGTGGATGCCGGCCGAGGCATTGGTGGCGCCCGGTCCGCGCGTGACGAAGCAGATGCCGGGCTTGCCTGTCAGGCGGCCCTCGCAATCGGCCATCATCGCCGCGCCGCCTTCCTGCCGGCAGACGATGGTTTTGATCGCCGAGTCGTGCAAGGCGTCGAGAACGGCGAGATAGCTCTCGCCAGGAACACAGAAGATGCGCTCCACGCCGTTGGCCTCGAGTGCCTCGACGATAAGCCGGCCGCCCGTTCGCATCATGCTTTGCGCTCCAGTTCCGCAAGGATCTCATCGGTGTGTTCGCCCAGCCGGGGCGAGGGCCGCTGATAGGCAAGCGGTGTGGCGGACATCAACATTGGCGCGCGCACCGAGGGCAGGGCGTTGCCCTGCCCATCGTCGAGGTCGAGCCGCATGCCGCGGGCTATCGTCTGCGGATCGGCGAAACTGTCGGCGATCGAATTGATGGGCGAAGCCGGTACGCCCTGCGCTTCCAGCTTGCGCAACAGGTCGTCGCGCATGATATCGGCCAGCGCGGCGATAACGGCAGCGCGCAGCGCGGCGCGGTTGGTCACCCGGGCGGGATTTGTGGCAAACTCCGCCTGGGTGGCGAGAGCGTCCAGTCCGACCACCGCGCAGAACTTGCGGAACTGCGAATCGTTGCCGACGGCCAGGATGATGTGTCCATCCTTGACGGGCAGCACCTCATAGGGAGCAATGTTCATATGGGCGTTGCCCATCTGAACCGGTGCCTTGCCGGAGACGAGGTAGTTCAGGTTCTGATTGCCGAGTACGGAAATCTGCGTGTCGAACAGCGCCATGTCGATATGCTGGCCCTGGCCGGTGGCCTCGGCGTGGCGCAATGCCGCCTGGATCGCAATCACCGAATAGAGGCCGGTGAAGATATCGGAGATGGCGACGCCGGCCTTCTGCGGTTCGCGCCCCGCCTCGCCGGTGATCGACATCATGCCCGCCATGCCCTGGATGATGAAGTCATATCCGGCGCGCGGCGCGTAGGGGCCGGTCTGGCCGAAGCCGGTGATCGAACAATAGACAAGCTTCGGATTGAGCGTCTTCAGGCTGTCATAGTCCAGGCCGTATTTCTGCAAGCCTCCCAGCTTGAAGTTCTCGATCATCACATGGGCGGAAGCCACGAGTTTCCGGACTGTTTCCGCGCCCTCGGGCGTCGAGAAATCGATGGCGATCGAGCGTTTGCCGCGATTGCAGGAATGATAATAGGCAGCCGACAGGCTCTCGCCATCCTGGCCGGTCACGAAGGGCGGCCCCCATTTGCGGGTATCGTCGCCGCCGTCAGGGCTTTCCACCTTGATGACGTCGGCGCCGAGGTCGGCGAGCAACTGGCCGGCCCATGGCCCAGCCAGGATACGCGCAAGTTCTATGACGCGAACGCCGTGGAGAGGGGGCAAATTGGCATCGGACATAGCGTGCGCTCAGTGCCCCGACTTTCGGCCGGGCACTTTCTTTTCCGCCAGCAGCTTGCGCTGGTAGCGGGTCTGGATGAGTTCGACGATCACCAGCGTCGCCAGCACGAAGTAGAAGGTCGACTTGGCCATCGGCAAAACGTCGTAACTGAACAAAGCTAGGTGGGCGATGTGTCCGCCTTCCGACATCAGCATGATGCCGACAAGCAGCAGCACGAACAGTCCAAGCACTTCGTACATGCGGTTCTTTTTCAGGAAATTCGCCACGGCATCCGCCATCACCACCATCAACAGTCCGGAGACGATGATCGCTGCGGTCATGACCCAGAACTGCTTGGTCAGCGCGACGGCAGACAGCACGGTGTCAAAGGAGAAGACAATGTTCATCAAGACGATCCAGGTGAGCGCGTTGGTTACGCTCTTGTGAGCCGGACCGTCTGCGCCATGGCCAAGATCTTCTACGGCCAGCATGTGATATATTTCCTTCATCGCCGTATAGATGAGGAAGACACCGCCGACGAGGACGATCAGCGCGTGGCCTGATAGCGCGCCGTGAAGCCAGCGAATATCCACGGTGAAGATAGGCTCCTGAAACAGGCTGATCAGCTGGAGCACGACAAAGAGCAGGACGATACGCAAGCCGATCGCCAGAAAGATTCCCATGCGCCGCACCCAGGCCTCGTTCTGCGGGCCGGTGCGTTTCGATTCAATCGAGATGTAAAGCAGGTTGTCGAAACCCAGCACTGTTTCCAGCGCCGTCAGCACCAGGAATGTCGTCAGATGCTCGACGGTGAAGAGTTCTGCCATGTCTCTGTCCTTGTCAGGCGGCGGCGCCGTTTGCCGCGCGCCCCCCGGTTACACGATCCGCCCAGCGAACGAAATCCTCGGCGGCCTCGTCGCGGTTGATCTCGTTGAGAGATTCGTGGCGGGTCTCGGCGTAAACCTTTGAGTCCAGATTCGAAAAGCCCATCGCCCGCATGCGGTTGGCCAAAGCCACGACTGCCTTGCCGCCGTCCGTGGCAGGGTCTCGCTCGCCGCCGCGCAGCATAAAGGGCAGGTTCTTGCGCACGGTGGTGAAGTTCGCGTCCGACGCGCCGTGGAACACAAAGCCGAACAGATCCTGCCAGAGCGAGACCGATGCGTCCCAGCCGCTCAGCGGGTCGGCGATGTATTTGTCCACCTCCGCCGGGTCACGCGACAGCCAATCAAACAGCGTGCGGTGGTTGGGTACGGCCTTACCCCACGCCTGGAAGGTGAGCTTCGGCAACAGGCGCGACGGCATGTCGGCGCCAAGACGAAAGCGCTCCCAGATCAGAATAAGCTTTGCGAGCTGGCCCAGAGCGCCGGCCGAGAAATTGGCGTTCCAAACTGCCGAGCCTGCCAAATGCGAAGACTGCCTCAGCGTGTAATTCAGCGTGATGATGCCGCCCATCGAGTGGCCGAAGATGATCAGCGGAAGGTTCCGATGCTCGCGGCTGATCGTTTCGTGCAAGGCGTCGATGTCGGCAAGAACCTTGTCGCCGCCGTCCCTCTCAGCAAACCGCCCCTGCGGCGCGTCCGCGGCCTTCGTGAAGCCGTGGCCGCGATGGTCGTACGCGTAGGTGATGTAGCCGTGCTGGCTAAGCATGTCCGCGAAGCGGGCGTAGCGTAACGCATGTTCGGCCAAGCCGTGATTGATCTGGACGACGGCGCGCGGCGCTGTGTCGGCTTGCCGGACATAGACGTTCAGCCTCGCGCCGGTCGGCGAATTGATTGTGCGCTGCTCGGTAAATGCCATGCAAAAAAATCCTCCCCCACGAGCCGACTGTTGGAGCTTGCCGCCAAGGGCGTCAAGGGCGGCAACCGCAGATTAACCGTCAGTGGGAGTTGGTGAGAGGGTCCTAGCCGGGGCGTCAACGCGAAGCGGCCTTTTCCCGGGCGGCAAGCACCACTAGACTGGGCTCAAAAATGGGAAGCGTATATTGAGCAGTGCCAATTGGAGCGTGGAGGCGAACGACGAGCGAGTCGCCACGGTCGACCCCGATGGCCGGTTGGCCACGATCGCGATGAGAGATCTTTACCGCGTCGTCATCGAGACCAATGACAGCGGGCCGTTCGGCGAGGATGTGTGGTGGCTGCTTCTCGGCCCGAATGAGCGCGTGGCGGTGCGGTTTCCGCAGAGCGCCGATGGAGAACGCGGGGCCGTCGATGTGCTGCTCAAGCTTCCTAACTTCGACTACGAGCAGATGATCACTGCGATGGGGTCAACCGACCACGCCTTCTTTCCGGTGTGGCGCCGCTCGGACGAGGGCTGAACGCCGCGACGGGCGGCGGCGTTCATGTATGGGCCGCGGGCGGCTAGATGACGTAACGAGGCGCCAGGCTCCCCGACATCATCGCCTGAAACAGCTGAGCGCGCTGGCTATTCAGATTTTCCCAGGCGTGGGCGTCTGGCAGAGAGGGGAAAGATACCGGCTCGTGGCGTTCAAGCGCCAGGAGACCGGCTTTCACCAAATCTTCGGCGGTCATGACAGCTTCGGGAGGCAAACCATCGAGCGAAGCGCCGGCATCGCTCCAGAAATCGGTGGCGGTTGCCGGTGGATTGACGACCTGAACAAGAACGTTTGTTGCCTCCAACTCCTTCTGAAGCGCCTGCGAGAAGGCCAACACATAGGATTTCGAGGCAGCATAAGGCCCCATCTCTTCCCAAGGCCTGAGCGCCAGAACCGAGCCGATATTGACTATGGCGCCGGCATTCTTCTTTACGAATTGCGGCAGCACGGCGCGCGTAAGGCGGGTAAGCGCCGTGATGTTGACGGCGATCATTTTCTCCACGCCATCAATGTCCGAAACGCCAAAGCGTTCGTAGGCGCCCATGCCGGCATTGTTGACAAGGATCGAGATCGACAAATCGGCGGTTAGCCTGGCTTCCAGTTTCCGGACATCCTCCGGCTTGCTCAAATCGGCGGCGACGACTTCCACTCCCACCCCGTACGCAGCCTCGAGGCGCGCCGCCAGTTCCTGAAGACGATCCGCCCGGCGGGCGACAATGACAAGATCGTGTCCGCGCTCGGCCAGTCCTTCCGCGTACAAAGCCCCGATTCCGGACGAGGCGCCGGTGATGACCGCGGTTCCTGAGGGTATTGGCATGACAATTTCTCCGATTTACAGGTATATGCCTGTTATTGGAAATTAAGGTATATGCCTTCATCTTGTCAATAGCGGCTGGCCGGATTATTTTCACGGAGCGACCATGGGCATTGGCAGCTGAGCGGGAACGAACGGGATGAACGGACCAACGGACCTCTGCAACAATGCAGCGCTGCGTCAGGCAACACGGCGCATGGGGCAGCTATACGATGACGCCATCGCGCCCACTGGATTGCGGGCAACGCAGCACGGCATGCTGACGCAGATCGATTTCATGCAGCAGCCGACGATGCGTGA
>Ga0190271_10000118_pt1 | contig 41220 bp, 39 predicted proteins | sample Popmic356T_FD_133747 | JGI IMG/M metagenome (GOLD analysis project Ga0190271, IMG submission 133747) | Populus adjacent soil microbial communities from riparian zone of Weber River, Utah, USA - 356 T | ecosystem: Environmental > Terrestrial > Soil > Riparian zone | place: USA: Utah | collected...
CTTTTAAATACCAATGCTGATACTATTGCATCTTCTGTTGCGGTGGCCATGTCTGCTTTATATGAAACACGTTTGGTATATTGCTTTGAGAAAAAAGGTGTACTTAAAGATGTGAATGATGACGGTTCTGTAGTGAGGGAAATCAAAGCTGATGAATTTGAGGGTTTAAAAGCAGATGGAACGGTGCAGGGTGGAATGATCCCCAAGTTACATAACGCTTTTGAAGCAATTAAAAAAGGAGTTTCGGCAGTATACATCGGTAAAGCAGATGAACTTTCTGAACTTGCAGAAGGCACATTTGGAACCAAGATGCTGAAGTAAGGTGGAAGGTAGGAAGGTTGAAGGCATAAGGCTATAATAAGGTGCATCAATTCACCGATTAAATGGTTTAACCACCAAGACACGAATAACACAAAGATTTTTATATTGGCGGGGAAAAGAAACCGATTAACCACTACTTTTGCAAACTAAACCTGATAGTAGTGGAAAGCTCCCGATTTTTCATCGGAACTTGTAACGGATAGCAGGACTGAACGTCAATATCATTACTGCAATTGCTTTTCGAAAGAAATAAATCTTAACCAACTGAAATAATATAAAACGAACCACATGAAGAAAATAGCCATAATTGGTAGCGGAAATATTGGTTTATCTTTAGCAAAAGGTTTGGTGAAGGCCGACTTTGCTCAAGCAGGCGACATTACGCTTACCCGTAGAAATATCAATCATTTAAAATCATTTGCAGAAGCGGGTTTTAATATCAGCAATAACAATAAACAAGCTGTGGTTGATGCTGATGTTGTAATTTTAGCCGTTCTACCCCAACAATTAAATACGGTTTTAGACGAAATCCAGCCTTCAATTATTCCCGCTAAACATTTGGTTATTTCGGTAATTTCGGGTGTAAGCTGCGCTGCGGTGAGGGAAAAATTGGGCGAAAATGTTGAAGTGATTCGTGTAATGCCAAATACGGCAATTGCCATTGGTCAATCCATGACTTGTATGGCCAGCGATAATGCATCAGCAGAGCATATTACTGATGTGACGAAAATGTTTGAAACGGTTGGTTCTGTTGTTAAAATTAATGAAGATTTAATGACTTCTGCAACGGCATTATGTGCCTGCGGAATCGCGTTTTTCTTAAGGGCCATCCGTGCTGCCTCACAAGGTGGTGTTGAAATTGGTTTCCATGCCGATGAGGCTTTGAAAATGGCCGTTCAAACGGCTAAAGGAGCAGCCGATTTGCTTTTATTGCATGGCACACACCCGGAATCAGAAATAGATAAGGTAACTTCGCCGAAAGGTTGTACCATTGCCGGCTTAAACGAAATGGAACACAATGGCTTTAGTTCTTCCTTAATAAAGGGCATTAAACTTTCAGCTTTAAAAGCAGGAAATTTATACACTAAAGAAGGTTAGAGGTGTAAGGTTTAGGGCATAAGGTCTTAATCGCAAACATAAAATTGAAAGCAAAATAAAAGGTAGAAAGTTTAAAGATGGGTTTATTCTTGATATTTGCTACCAATTACTTGATACTATGTTACTAGAAAATATACAAAAAGAAAGTCTGGATTTGTTGCGACAGTTGATCCGCATCCAGTCTTTTAGCAAAGAAGAAGACCGGACGGCGAATTTAATCGCCCAGTTTTTGGAGGAGAGAGGGATTAAAACTCAACGTAAAATGAACAACGTTTGGGCTTACAACAAACATTTCGATGCGACAAAGCCAACATTACTTTTAAACTCGCATCACGATACGGTAAAGCCTAATTCTGGTTATACCCGTGATCCTTACGATGCAGCCATTGAAGGCGATAAATTATTCGGCCTCGGAAGCAATGACGCTGGTGGTTGCCTGGTTTCCTTAATTGGTACATTTTTATACTACTACGAGCACGAAAATTTAAAATATAACATCTGTTTGGCCGCAACGGCCGAGGAAGAAATTTCGGGTAACAATGGTTTGGAACTCGTATTGCCTGATTTAGGTGAGCTTGAATTTGGTATTGTTGGTGAACCAACAGAAATGAATTTGGCCATTGCCGAACGGGGACTATTGGTATTGGATTGTGTATCACATGGAAAAGCCGGTCATGCTGCCCGTGAAGAAGGAGAAAATGCCATTTACAAAGCATTAAAAGATATTGAATGGTTCAGAAATTATCAGTTTCCTAAAGTATCTGAGGTTTTTGGTCCGTTGAAGATGACGGTAACGATTATCAATGCAGGTTCGCAGCATAATGTTGTACCGGCGAACTGTACTTTCACAGTTGATGTACGTGTAACCGATGCTTACACCAACGAAGAAGTTTTAGAGATTATCCGGGCGAATGTTGATTGCGATGTTACCCCACGTTCTATCCGTTTAAAACCATCATCGATTGATAAAAACCATCCGGTTGTTCAGGCTGGTGTTGCATTGGGAAGAACCACCTATGGTTCGCCAACTACATCCGATCAAGCTTTGTTGGATATTCCTTCAGTAAAATGTGGACCGGGTTTTTCTGGACGCTCTCACATGGCCGATGAATTTTTATATGTTCGCGAGGTTGCAGAAGGCGTTGAAGGATATGTAAATATGCTCAAGCCGGTTATTCAAGATTGAGGGTTTTAAGGTTGAGGGCGGAAGGTTCGGATGTGTAACTTAAAAGCCCCTTTATCTTTTAAAAGATTCAAAAACCTTTGTGCTTAGTGTCTTTGTGGTAAAAATAGCCTTGTGTTCTCTGTGAAAAACTCCGTGAACACTGTGGTAAAATTATAAAATAGCTTGGCGCACTTTGCGAAAAACTTAGTGCCCTTCGCGGTTAAATAAAATTCTTATAATATTGTTTATCTTTACATTATGAAAACTTATTCTAATTTCATAGAAATTGATTCGAATAAACGCTTTGGCAGGCCTTGTATTAAAGGCACCAGGATTGCTGTTTATGATGTTTTAAGTTGGTTGTCAAACGGAATGACCATTCAGAGCATTTTAGATGATTTTCCAGAAATTAAAGAAGAGGAAGTATTGGCCTGTCTTGCCTACTCTGCAGATAGGGAACATAATATAAGAGTTGCCTAGTGAAATTATTGTTCGATCAAAACATTTCTCATAGGATAAAAAAACTTTTAGAAGCCGATTTCCCAGCTTGTGATCAAATAAGACGTTTGAAATTAGAAAACAGATCAGACAAGGAAATCTGGACTTTTGCTGGTCAAAATGACTATGTAATTGTAACTTTCGACGCAGATTTCTATGAGTTTTCAAATCTGTATGGTCATCCACCTAAAATTATTTGGCTTCGTTTCGGAAACAATACAACGAGCGGGATTGCAGAGACTTTAATAGAAAAAAGAGAATTAATAAGTGATTTTATAAAGCAGGATGAATTTTCTTGTTTGGAATTACAATAAATGCTTGGCGCACTTTGCGAAAAACTTAGCGCCCTTCGCGGTTAAATAGATTATAATGAAAATTTGGCAAAAAAATATAGATGTTAATCAGTTTGTAGAAAGTTTTACGGTAGGAAAAGACCGCGAACTGGATCTGCAAATGGCAAAATTTGATGTTTTGGGTTCTTTGGCACATACCCAAATGCTAGAAACCATAAATTTGCTAACTGCTGAGGAATTGAAAACCGTTCAACAAGAACTGAAAAATATTTACGCTGAAATTGAAGCTGGAAATTTTACCATCGAAGACAGTGTAGAAGATGTACACTCACAGGTAGAATGGCTGCTTACCCAACGCATTGGCGAAGCGGGCAAAAAAATTCACAGTGGCCGTTCTCGTAATGATCAGGTTTTGGTTGATTTAAAATTGTTCTTCAGGGCTTGTATTGAAGATATGGTTAACCAAACTTCAACTTTGTTTAACCAATTGATCGAGCTGAGCAATACGCATAAAGACAAATTAGTGCCGGGTTATACGCATTTACAGATTGCCATGCCATCATCTTTCGGTTTGTGGTTTGGTGCCTATGCAGAAAGTCTTGCCGATGATATGGAACTGATGCTCGCCGCCTGGAAAATCACCAATAAAAATCCCTTGGGTTCTGCTGCGGGTTATGGCTCGTCATTTCCGCTAAACAGAACTTTAACAACCGAATTATTGGGCTTTGAAAGTTTAAACTACAATGTGGTTTATGCACAGATGGGCCGTGGCAAAACCGAAAGGATTTTGGCGCAGGCGATGAGTGCTGTAGCTGCAACGCTAGCTAAAATGGCAATGGATGTTTGTTTGTTCATCAACCAGAATTTCGGATTCATCAGTTTCCCGGCAGAACTGACTACAGGTTCGAGCATTATGCCGCACAAAAAAAATCCGGATGTTTTCGAGCTGATCCGTTCGCGTTGTAATAAAATTCAGGCTTTGCCAAATGAAATAGCCATGATGATTACCAATTTGCCATCTGGTTATCACCGCGATTTACAACTGTTAAAAGAAAATTTGTTCCCGGCGATTACTTCTTTAAACGAATGTTTGGAAATTGCCACTTTTATGTTCCAGAACATCACCATCAAGGATGATATTTTGAAAGATAAAAAATATGACTACCTGTTTAGCGTTGAAGTAGTGAATGATTTGGCGCTGCAAGGTGTTCCATTCAGAGAAGCTTATAAAATTGTTGGCGAACAGATAGAAAATGGTACTTTTGCTCCCTCTGGCCAGATACATCATACCCACGAAGGAAGCATCGGCAACCTTTGTAATGAGCAGATTACTGCAGCAATGCAGGATGTTTTATCGCAATTTGGTTTCGGAAAAGTGAATAAAGCAATAGAAGATTTGGTTAAATAAATTTTGCTAATTTTGTAGTTATGACAACTTTAACAATAGAAATTAAGGATAAAGATGCAGATTTCGTAAAAGAGTTCTTGAGCAAAATTGGCGCTAAAGTTAAAGTAGAACCAACAAGTCAGATTACTTCTGAAATTGCTCAGGCTTTAAAAGAAATTAAGGAAATGCAGCAAGGAAAACGTAAGCCTTTAAGCCTAAAAGATATTTGATGGCTAATGAGGTTATCTATTCCGCCGTTTTTATCAAAAAAGCCAAAATTTACAAAAAGAAATATCTTTCTTTAGTAGACGATCTCTACGAACTAGAAGAAAAACTTTTGGAAAATCCTGAACAGGGAAATGATCTTGGCGCAGGGCTGTACAAAATCAGGCTAGCCGTAAAAAGTAAGGGTAAAGGCAAAGTGGTGGATTTAGAATAATAACTTATCTAGTTTCAAATATGCCAGATGGCGTCATTATCAATATGCTTACCCTATATGATAAATCAGAGGAAAGTACTATTGATAAAAAAGAACTTCAGAAAATAATTAAAGTATTATAAATCTCCTAATAGCAGTTTTAATATACATGAAACCATCATGATTTCCACAAGGAATAATTTAAAAATCATGATCGTTTCATCACCATAGAAATAAAATATAAATAGATGAAAGTTTCAGTATTGGCCAGTTCATTAATTGGCTCAGAAATTATAAAAATCGGTAATGAAGTTAACGAAATGAAGCGCAAAGGTGCTTCAATCGCTAATTTAACCATAGGCGATTTTGACGCAAACATTTATCCGATCCCAACTGAATTAAAGGCTGGAATCGTTGATGCTTACCATGCCAACCAAACCAATTATCCACCAGCTGACGGAGTTTTGCCATTACGCGAAACGGTTTCAGAATTATTGAAGGATAGATTTGGATTGGAGTACAACACCAATAGCATTTTAGTTTCTGGTGGTTCGCGCCCTTTAATTTATGCTACTTATCTGGCGTTGGTTGATCCGGGAGATACCGTGGTTTTTCCTGCTCCATCCTGGAACAACAACCATTATTCTCATTTAACATCTGCCAAAACAATCGCAGTAGAAACCGATGCTGCGCATAATTTTATGCCAACAGCTGCGCAATTGAAACCGCATTTAAAGGGAGCAACGTTATTGGCTTTATGTTCGCCATTAAATCCAACCGGAACGATGTTCGATGCAGATTCGCTTGCTGAAATCTGTGATGCGGTATTAGCAGAAAATGCTTCACGGGGTGCCGACGAAAAGCCATTGTACATGATGTACGATCAGATTTATTCACTTTTAACTTTCGGAAAAGAGCATGTAAATCCAGTTTCTTTGCGCCCGGAGATGAGACCATTTACCGTTTTTGTTGATGGCAGTTCGAAATGTTTAGCTGCAACGGGTGTACGTGTGGGTTGGGGCTTTGGTCCGGAGGACATTATCAATAGAATGAAAGCTTTGGTAGGTCATATGGGTGCCTGGGCGCCAAAAGCCGAGCAGGTTGCCATGTCTAATTATTTTAACAATAAAGCACAGGTTGATACTTTCTTAACCAGTTTTAAAGGTCAAATTCAAGATAGCTTAAATGCACTTTATAATGGTTTTAACGAATTAAAAGCGAAGGGTTTTAATGTTGATGCTGTTGAGCCAATGGGCGCTATTTATCTGACCATTAAAATCGACTATATCGGAAAAACTACTGAAGATGGTCAAGTTTTAAAAGACAGTGCAGATGTGAATTTCTACCTGATCAAAGAAGCAGGAGCAGCTTTGGTACCTTTTTCTGCTTTCGGAAATGAAGACAGTATGCCTTGGTTCAGGGCATCGGTAGGGGCTTGTACTTTACAAGATATTAAAGATATGTTGCCAAGGATTAAAGCGGCATTGAGTAAATTGAAATAAGATTATAATTATATCAGAAGACCTCTTCAATTAGTTTTGAAGAGGTTTTTTGTTTTAATAGGTTTTTGCAAATGATCGTCATTGCTAGGAACGAAGCAATCTTAATGCGGTCGCTATGACCCACGGTTGTGAGATTGCTTCGTCGTTCCTCCTCGCAATGACGATTTCACTCAAGATTAAGGACTTTGGACTAAAGACTCAACACTCCCAACTAATCCTCCCTGCTTCCATCATCAGCCATCCTTACCATTTTAGGCTCAAATTTGGCCACTACATCAACAAGTTCAGTTTGTGCGGCCATTACTTGATGGATGTCTTTATAAGCCATTGGAGCCTCATCTAAGCCGGCTCCAATTAAAGTAACATTATGATCCTTTAAAATGGCTTTCATATCCGATTTGGTAATCGATTGAATCGCTTTTGTTCGGCTCATTTGTCTACCGGCACCATGTGATGCTGAATTGATTGCATTCATTTCACCTTTTCCCCTAACCAGAAATCCTGGTGCGGTCATACTCCCTGGAATAATCCCCATTACGCCTTTACCAGCCGGTGTAGCTCCTTTACGGTGTACAATCACTTCTTCGCCATTAAACATTTCTTTCCAGGCAAAATTATGATGGTTTTCTACTTTGGCCAAAACTTTAGCACCAATGGCTTTAGTCAACCTTTTATGGATCACCTCATGACAGGCTGAAGCATAATCACCAGCTAAATTCATGGCAATCCAATACTCTTGTCCTTCGGCAGAATTTAAATCCAAATAAGCCAGGTTTGCAGCCTCTTTAGGAAGTTTACAGATATCTTTTGCCAGTTTGGTATAATGTCCTGCAACAGTCGCACCAAATCCACGGGAACCAGAGTGGGTTAATAAAGCCACATAACGGCCCTTATCAATATTTAAAATCTCATCGCGTTCAGCAAAATCAATAATTCCCCATTCTACAAAGTGGTTACCCCCACCCGAGGTTCCCAATTGAGCCCAGGCTTTTCCATGTAGATTTTTAAGAAAGGGAGTAGAATTAAATGCCTCGTTTTCTAAAACCTCATGATCAGCTTTTTCATTACCTGTAAAATTTTGACCTGCACCAAATTTGGTAAAGGCAATCAATTCGCGTTTGTACATTGCATCCTTCCCGAAATAATGTTTTTCAGGGATATCGAAAATACTCAAAGCCATACGGCAACCGATATCTACCCCAACACCGTATGGAATAATCGCATTTCTGGTAGCCAATACGCCACCGATGGGCAAACCATAACCTTGGTGGGCATCAGGCATTAATGCACCTGCTACCGTAACTGGTAATTTCATGGCAATATCCATTTGGTTTCTTGCGCCTTCTTCAATGTAATCAGGGCCAAATACCGCGTAGGGTTTTACATGGTTTACCAGTTTGATAGTTTCATCTTTTGGTGCATTGGTTTCTTCAATCACAGCAGTAGCAAGTGGGTTTAATACTTCGTCATCCAAAAAACTTTCCGGATAATCTTTTACTTTTTTAAATAAGGCCAATAATTCTTTTTCTTCAATATCCGCAAAATTTTCTTTCACGATAGCTAAAGCCAGGCCTACTATTTTTCCTTCGGTATAACCTATTTCGATCAGGTTATTGCCTGTTATGTTGTTGTTCATTGTTTTGTTTTTTTAATTGGCATAAAGTGCTCCTCGCATTTCTACAAGTAAACATTCAATTTGTCGCTCATCTGGTTTATCCTGAAGTTTACTTGTAAACGTTTCTTGCTCAATTTGTAGCATCAGTTTTTCTGCCATTTTTAATACTTCATCATAATCAAAATCTCCTCTTTTTATCGAAAGAAGTTCATCTCTGTTTTGCCGTTTCACGGTAAGTTTTCCATCACGCACAATTTCTAGTGCCACTTGCAAAAGCCTTATGGTATGCATCATGTTTTTCGCGTCGTAATCTTTGCCATGTGCCTTATTTAACTTATAGCGTTCCTCATTCCGTTTTTCTACCCATTCCCAATATTCGTTATGTTCCTTGCAATAGGAGGAATAACTATCCTGATTGAAAAACAAATACCCAATTTCTTTTTCTCCGTTAGGTATAGAGGATACTGAGACATCATTCGCGTTTTCCTTATTTGCAATCCCTTTGTAACCAAATTTCTTTTCTGCATCATAAAATAGCGCATAAAGGTTTTTAGCATTTGGAATTTTAGATAAGCCGCAATCCACCTTAGAAATATTATGTTTTTTAAGCCAAGTATTTGCTTTAACCGATGAATAATTCTCTGTAATGAAACAAAAATCCAAGACCGTTTTTCTCTTTTTTGGCATCGGGTTTAATATTTTCTTGTTCAAGCCCTTTGCTTTTCTGATCTGTGTCAAGGCATATCCACCAAAGGTATCTTTGCATAGTTTCGACAAAATCATATCGATATTTAGCCTATTCATTATGGGATGCTTGTATAAGATGCATTCTTCTGGAGTAGCTAAAATTTCTACGATGTTTGGGTTGTTCTTGATCAATAACTCGACAAACCGGCCGATTTCATAATATACTTCGTCGTTGCTTTCATTGCTGATCTGAGGGATATATCTCAACCCAAAAAACATGTCTTTTGGCATATAATATATTCCTTTAATATCAGTGTCTGACTGTGGCGTATCCAATCCGTAAGCTTTGCTCCCGCTTAAACATTCAAATAAAAGTAGGTTCTGATCTTTTAAATCTTTAATCGTCATAATGGCTTATTGTATTTCTAAAAAAGGTATCAAGCATTTCGGTATCAAAACTTTCTTTCGGCAAATCTTTAGCCCCTTCAGTACAGTTTTTAAATTCATCATCAATATACCTGCGCAAGTTGGGGTTTATTTTGATGATGAAATCCTCTGCAGAAGTAGATTTTAGCACAATCAGATCTTTAACCAATGTTTGAAGGTACTCTGGCATTATCGTTAAAAGTGGACCAATGGTCATTGGAGCAATTGTATTTTTCTCTAAACACCATTTTGCCGAAAGTAAAGGTCGCAGCACATAAAAAAGTTTTTTGATCTTAATTTCGTCACCATTTATTATCGTATCCAATGCACTATGTGCTATTCCTAAATAATGATTAATATTCGTTTTTCTATAAAAATAAGACTGGCACAATGTCCATAGCTTGTTTCTAAAATCATCTTGTTCTCCGTATATAATAGGCGATTGCAGCCATTCGAAAGGAGTAGTGTTCGATTTCCGGACCAGTTTAAGTACCTTTTTTATATCCCAACCGTAAATATCAAGTTCGTCGTTGATCGGAAAACCCAATTGATCATCCTTTTCTGAAACAGAAAGATAGTAGTTAAGCGGGCGAACATAAATAAAGCGAACATCAAAATCGCTGTCCGGTGATGGAAATTCCCATCCGCGACTTCCCGATTCGCAGGCAAATAATATTTTGATATCATTTGATCGTTCGATTTCTGCAAGTCTGTTTATTATGTTGGTTTTCATTTCATTCTTAATTAATCCCCGGCAGGCAACATTCACCTGACCGAGGGGTTTCTAAATTTAGTTTATTTTACGAAGATCTGTTTCAATTGATCTACAATTTGTCCACTGCCCGATAAGCTGATGTTATTGATTTTCTCTGCGATTTTCTCCACGTACTCCATCTCTTTCAACTTATATAACATGTTGTTGTCTTCCATTAATTTGGCGGTGTTCAACAAACTTCTGGTAGAGGCCGTTTCTTCTCTTCGGGTAATGATATTGGCTTGTGCCCTTTTTTCGGCAACCAAAACCTGGTTCATAATCTCCTTAACATCACCTGGTAAAACAATATCTTTAACACCACAGTTCGTTAATTTTACACCCAGGTTTTCAACCTTATCCAAAGTGATGTCCATTACCATTTCGGCAATTTTTTCTTTGCTTTCCATCAATTCGTCAAAAGTCATTAAGCCAATGCATTCTCTTAATGCCAATTGCATGGTGATGTACAATTGTTTTTCAAATTCTTTGTTCTCCAATAAGGCTTTGATGATGTCATCAACTCTATATTGAGTGCTGAAATTCACCCTCAATTGTGCTTTATCCTTTGTTAAGATTTCTTGTCCGATAATCTCCATATTTAATTGCCTCATATCGGTTTTTAAAACTTGAATGGTGGTACTGTTTTTCCAGTAAACATAGTTTCCGGCCTCCAATACGTTTTCAAATTTCCCATCAATAAATAACAAGGCCTTTTCGAAAGATTCTACCTTATAGGCTCTGATGTAATTCAATAATGGCGCTTTATCTAATAAATTTTTATCAATTGCTTCGTCAATATTAATGTTACTGATGTTTACCTTAACAAAGTTATATTCTGATAAACCTTTCCAAATGGCATGTCGGCCAGCCGTTAAAACAGATTTGAAGTTTTTGTTTTGGTAAACCAAGGCCAATTCGTTGTCGGCAACGCTTACTAAGTGAATCAAATTCACAAAATCTGCATTTTCCAACAAAATATCCAATTCGGCAACCGAGTAATAGTACTCCTTGGCCATATCGTATAATGTCATACTTTCGCCAAAACCTAACCAGTAAGTTCCTGCGGTTAAAACGTTTTTTAATTTTCCTTTTTTAAACACCAATCCAACATAATTGGTGTTAATGGTTACTCTTTTCATGTTTTCTGATGTTAATCCCACCTAAATCCTTTTCTAAAAGTGAGGACTTAAATGAGTCTGGTTAATTATTTATTTATTCTTTTAAAAGCATTGCACAAGAACATTTACCTGTTTTTTGCGGAAGTAAAAGTTTATCAAGCTTTGTTCAAAAATGAAAGGAGGCTTGTCTTATCGGTTTTATACTCCCTTGGAGCATTTTTCCTTCTCGATTTAACCCGTTTGATTTTTAAATCTCTTCTTGTTGCACTGATTCTCACTGAGCAAATGCAGATTTGCTTTTTGGATTTCGAAAAATCCTAAAGCCAAATGCGGTTGCGCAACGCTTATTCTGGTGGGCGGTTTGAAAAGTTGCCCTTCTTTTTAGATGGAACCCTAATCCATTGCATTACCATTTTGCTATTCCAAGTGATATTTGGAAGCAGGATTCGAACCTGCATTTTGGTGTTGTTATTCTACCCCTGAATTATTCCGATTGCTCGGAAGTGGGATTCGAACCCACGACACACAACGTGTTCAGACAATCTATCATAATTCTTATCAGCATATTCTACGCAAATTGCCCGAATACTTTGGGGCTATTCTGAAACCCACAACAATGGATAAGTTTTATTTAGTATTGCCATTCCGATTATTCATCGGAATTTCTTTATATATACTGATTTACCTAAACTATTTAATTGCCGCCGTTAATCCTGTTCCGCATATCCGGAACAGGGGCTTCATGTTTTGCTGTTCTAATTGATCAGCATGGCGGAGAGCGCGTATTATTGAAACAGTTTAATTGTATTGTAAATCAGTTATTTATTATTAATATTTTTCAAAGAACTTCATTATCGACTGGCGACATTACAAAGATACCACTACCACTACGCGGCTGATTTGCGTAGTAAAATTTATTTTGCCTTGAATGGATCAATTGGTTGATAATTAGGGCGATAAATTTAATTTTTCCATTATATTATTTCTTTTATCCTCCAATTACGCAGTTGTATTGCGTAGATGATAAATGCTTTGCTATATTTATTTAAGTTTCCGATCAGATTTTTAGCCTGAAACTCAAATTGATTAAAAATGGCAGTAAATAAATTAGCACTTATCCGGTATAAAACCATCGACGATTGTTTGAAAAACCGTTTCCGAAAATGGACATTGGAGGACCTTATAGAAAAGGTGTCCACAACCCTCTACGAACTCGAAGGCATTACATCAGGAGTAAGCAAGCGGACCATCCAGGCGGATATCCAACTGATGCGAAGCGATAAGTTGGGCTACAATGCGCCGATTGTAGTGAAGGATAAACGCTTCTATGCATACGAAGATGCTGGTTTCAGTATTACTAAAGCGCCGATCAATAACGCTGATGTAGATAAAATGAAAGAAATTGTTGGTGTACTGAAACAATTTAATGCTTTTAATTATTTCGACGAAATGAGCGATATGATTGCCCGTTTGGAAAATAACCTTTATAAATCAACCAAACAAAGCGGTAATAACATCCAGTTGGAAAGTAATAAGTTGGTAAAAGGATTGGAATGTATCCCACCACTTTACCAGGCAGTTTTAAATAAGCGGTCGTTATTAATAGAATATAAATCGTTCAAAGCCCAACAATCACAGCAAGGAATTTATTATCCTTATTTATTAAAGGAATACCGAAATAGATGGTTTTTAATCTGTAAAGCCAAAAAACGACCAGGAATTTTAAACCTGGCTTTGGATAGAATTATCGAATTTCAGGAATTGCCTAATGAAGAATTTGTAAGCTACAAAGGGGTTGACTTTGAAAGATATTATGAAGATCTGATTGGTGTGACTAAAAATGAGAAAGACCGGGCTCAAAAGGTCATTCTGGAATTTACCAATGACCATGCGCCTTATGTGGTTACCAAGCCTTTACATTCTTCGCAAGTGGTGTTAAGTAAAAACGACAAAACAACAACGTTTAGGATTGATGTGGTTTTGAACTATGAACTGGAGCGTGAAATTCTAGGCTTTGGTGAGTGTGTTAAGGTGCTTTCCCCAAGATTGTTGATTTCGAAAATTAAAAGAAGATTGGCGCAAACTTATAAGCAATACGCAATGAAAGAAAGTACCAATGCCGAAATATTGAACCCCTAAGATTCGGACATTAACCGTTAATTAATAATGTTAACCGTAATCTGATGTTTAAACAAGGTAAAATCCTTCACCGAGTGTAATGAATAAGATACGGGATAAGCAATAGCTGTATTGTTAAATGCCTCAAATTCCTGCACCAGTGCTTTGATCTCGTTCAGATTTTTAGCAATCCTGATAAAAGACTTTTCGCTTCCTCCCCTGGCATAAAAAGTAACTTTTGCTGTGCTCAAAGATTGAATTTGTGCGGATGTTAACTCCTGTTTTAAAAGCACGGCTTTTAGTGCAGTTTTCAATGCGGCAAAATCGGCATCGGCTTCTGCTAAAATCAAGGTGTTATTGCCATATACAACACTATTAATGTAATACGCATTGTTCGTTTCATTAATTTTGGCTGCATCTTCTACAGATAACAATTCTGTTTTACGGGGAAGGTTCATATCAAGCGAAAATTTCCCATTATTGGAGAAAAAATAAGTAGCATGCTTTTTGGCGATCCTGGTGGATGTAGTGATTCCGATTTTTTCAAAGATTGCTTTTACATCTTCATTGTTTGAAAGGAAGTATTTTACTACATTATAATCCTTAAATTCTTGTTCCGAATAAGCCTGGCTTTCAGAGGTATTTTTGAAGACCAGATTTTTCGTATAAGCAGAAATCTTTTCGGCAGACGGAATATCGTTAAAGAATTTGTTTGCCGTGCCAGTAATTGAGGTTGATGCCGTTATGGGTAATTGAGTATATTTATCTTTTAGGGAAACGAATTGAAGATCGTTCCCGTTTTTTTTGATGTTAAATATTGCCCCGGGAAATATCTGTGCTACATTACTGTCATCAACAATAAAAGAATTGAACTCCCAGGTTAAACTTTCTGTTTTGTCTATTTCGGTAGGGATGACAGGATCAGGAACAGGAGCAGGAATTGTATCGTTAGTTTTCTTACAGGAAACAGCAAATAAAAGCGTAGAGACAATCAAAAGGTAATTTATTTTATTTTTCATTCGAGGTAAGTGTAAATGCCCGAATCTACACAGTTTTTAGGTTCGGGAAGTTGTTTTTAGGTTATGATTGTGTTGCCATTGCGTAAACAAATAAACCTCGCAGGTTTTGAAAAACCAGCAAGGTTTATGTTGTTATTAAAAGCTCTTCCGGCAATCTTGAATTAGCTTTTAAACTCGCTCGTTTTATGGAATTCGATATCAGGATAGTCCTGTTTTGTTAAATTAATCATATACTCACTATCGGCCAGATAAACCGGGTTGGCTTCTTTATCAAAACCAATGTGCTGTTGTTTACGTTTTACAAATTCATCCAGTTTCTTTCTGTCAGTAGAGGTTACCCAACTTGAACGTGTATAACTCAAGGTACGGAAACGACATTTTGCACCATATTCGTGCTCTAACCTGAAATTGATTACCTCAAACTGAAGCTCACCAACTGCACCAATCACTTTTCGGTTTCCAGGTTGCATCACAAATAACTGTGCAACTCCTTCATCGGTTAGCTGTTCAATACCCTTTTCCAATTGTTTGGTACGCATAGGGTCCATGTTTTCTACTTCTTTGAAGATAGATGGAGAGAAACTAGGGATGCCTTTAAACTGCAGTTTTTCACCTTCGGTTAAAGTATCGCCAATTTTAAAGTTGCCACTATCGTATAAACCCACTACGTCGCCCGGCCAGGCCTCTTCAACAATACTTTTCTCATTGGCCATAAAATCCATCGGGTTAGAGAATTTTAATTTCTTATCCTGACGGGTATGATAATAGAATTTATTACGTTCAAATTTACCTGAACAAATTCTTAAAAAGGCAATCCTGTCGCGGTGTTTTGGGTCTAAATTGGCGTGGATCTTAAACACAAAGCCACTAAAATTTTTCTCATCTACCAATACATCACGTTCTTCTGCTTCTCTATGACGTGGGCTTGGTGCAATATCGATAAATGTATCTAAAAGTTCTTTGATACCGAAGTTGTTAATCGCACTGCCAAAAAAGACAGGGGCAACCAAACCATCGGTATATAAATCTTTATCAATTTTGCCGTAAATGCCGTCAACCAGTTCCACGTCGTCTTTCAACGTATTGATCTCGTTTTCTTTTAAATAATTCAATAAAGATGGATCATTTAAATCGCTTGCCGCCACAACCGAATCGGTTACTTTAGTTTTGTCGGAATTGAATAAATTTAAATGTTTGTTGTAAATGCTGTAAACGCCTTTAAAGGTATGTCCTTGGCCAATTGGCCATGAAAGCGGGCATAGGCTGATGTTTAGTTTTTCTTCAATTTCATCCAATAAATCGTAAGCCTCTTTACCTTCACGGTCCATTTTGTTGATGAAAATGATTACCGGAGTATTACGCATACGGCAAACCGACATCAGTTTTTCAGTCTGTTCCTCCACACCCTTTACACAGTCTACCACCAAAATCACACTATCCACAGCCGATAAAGTTCTGTAAGTATCTTCCGCGAAATCCTTGTGACCAGGCGTATCCAGAATATTGATACGTTTACCGCTGTATTCGAAACCCATTACAGAAGTCGCAACCGAGATCCCACGCTGTTTTTCAATCTCCATAAAATCGGAGGTATTGCTTTGGTTCGCTTTGTTCCTTTTTACCGCACCAGCAGTATTAATGGCACCACCAAAAAGCAGAAATTTTTCTGTTAGTGTGGTTTTACCTGCATCGGGGTGACTAATAATGGCAAAGGTTTTACGTTTTTCTATTTCAGGGTTAAGCATAATAAAATTTTGGGTGTAAAAAGATGATGAAATCTGGTTAAAGGAATTTAACAGCGATAAGATTTGAATATTGTTGTTTCATCAGGACGCAAAGATAATAAAAAGCTTTATCATTAATTGTTAGGTTGTTGTATTGTTTTATTGTTGAGGTGAATAGATTTAAAGAATGATTTGGAAAAGTAGGGACAGTAGTTCTTTTGTTATTGCAGTCCTGCCATACACTATAATCCCGACCTTTCTTCCTTCTGTGTGACCCCATCTTTTTAAGGCGTTATGCTAGCTTGCTTTGAAAGTAAACAGGTTTTACCGAAGAACGCCCGTCAATCCCAAGAGCCGGGAAATCAAAAAAACAGTTGCTTTCAGTTAAATTGGTACTAACAAACCTGAAACGCAGTGGTTTTGTGTTCATAAACTATGATTTAATTTTTTAAAAAAAAAATATTGAACACAAAACGAAGTGCCACTGTTTTTTTGATGTGCATGGGATTGTGCAAAAGGCTCATTGCTGGATTGACAAAGCGCTTTGGGTACTTTGGCGCTCCAAAGTATCATGCCTCCGTGGCATAGAGCGGCAGAAAAATATTAATTACTTGTGTCCACACGATAGAATTTTACATCGGGAGCTACCGTTTCTGTCAGGTTTAGGTTGCTTCTGCAGTAATTCTATTAAGGTTTTTTATTCCGCTAATCAAGAAATTATTGATTAAATAAAGGTGGTGACGAAAAATATCCACTTAAAATTAAAATTTCTCATCAATCATTCTTTAGTTTTGTGCTAAAATGTTTAGCTTTATTCATCCCTCCGTTTATTGCTAACTAAAATTTTACTGCCGATGCCTACTTTGGAAGAAACTTCTATGCCCGCAGAAATTGCGGCTAAATTTGTTAATTATACCTCAAAACATGTTTTTTTGACCGGAAAAGCCGGAACAGGTAAAACAACTTTTTTGCGGAAACTGATCCAGCTTACGCATAAAAAGGCTTTAATTGTGGCGCCTACTGGTATTGCAGCCATTAATGCTGCTGGAGTAACTATCCACTCGCTTTTTCAGCTTCCTTTTGGAGCATTTTTCCCTGATGTTGCCGGAGCACTGATTAACGAAAATATTAATTTCAACTTCAATACGCCCAAAACTTTAATAAAACACTTAAACATGCAGGGCAATAAGCGGCGCATGTTGCAGGAACTGGAATTGCTGGTAATCGACGAGGTGAGTATGTTACGTGCCGATATGCTCGATGCCATCGATTTCGCTTTGCGTTATGTACGGCGGAACAGGAACCTACCGTTCGGCGGAGTACAACTATTGTTTATCGGCGATCTGCACCAGTTGCCACCCGTGGTAAAAAATGATGAATGGCGTATTATGGCCAAGTTTTATAAGAGCATTTATTTCTTCGATGCCTTGGCCCTGCAGGATAATGCGCCGGTTTATATCGAACTGGATAAAATTTACCGTCAGGATGATTCGGTTTTTATTGATCTGCTGAACAACCTGCGAAACAATAAAATTACTGCTGAAGATACCGCATTGCTCAGGCAACATTTTAAGCAGGATTTTAAACCTTCTGCAGATGAAAATTACATCACTTTAACCACCCATAACAATAAAGCAGATAACATTAACCGCGAAAGGTTGACCCAACTGAAAACAAAATCATATTTTTTCGAAGCAAAAGTTCAGGGAGAGTTTAATGAATATGCTTATCCAAATGATAAAAGTTTAGAGCTAAAGGTTGGCGCGCAGGTAATGTTTATTAAAAATGATATGACAGCCGAGAAAAGGTATTACAACGGTAAAATCGGTGTGGTACATCATATCGAAAAAGATGTAATTGAAATTGAATTACCAGAGGATAAGGTTGTAATCCAGATTTCGCCATATACCTGGGAAAATGTTAAATATAAGCTGGATGAAGCAACGAACGAAATTAAGGAAAATGTAGCTGGTTCATTTATCCAATATCCCATTAAATTGGCCTGGGCCATCACCGTGCATAAAAGTCAGGGTTTGACTTTCGATAAGGCCATTATTGATGTTGGTGATGCTTTTGCACCTGGTCAGGCCTATGTCGCCTTATCGCGTTTACGCTCCTTAAAAGGTTTGGTTTTAACTTCTCATCTTCGAGATAGTGGTTTGCAACAGGACCAGAATGTGCACTACTTTTCTAAAACAAAACAACCTTCGGAAGTGCTGAACGAGCAGATTAGTATAGAAAGTTATACTTTTATTCGCAGTTACCTGCTTGCGGCATTCGATCTGAACCTGATCCGCTACTACTTAAAAGAACACCGTCAGACCTTTGATAAAAGCGAAAAATCTGCCAAGCAAAGACACGAAGATTGGACTGATACTGTTTATACCGACTTTCAAAAAATCACCGCTACGGCAGATACATTCGTTAATCAGCTGAAAAACCTTTTCGCACAACAAACCGAACATACTTTATTTAATGTATCGAAAAGGGTAGAGGCTGCCTTAAAATATTTTAATCCATTGGTTAAAGATATTTCTGATCGTTTTCTGGCTCAAATCGAAGTGATAAAAGAAGAAAAGCAAATTAAAACCTATGTTACAGAGCTTTTAGAACTTGAAATTTTAGTGTATGAGCAATTGAAAAAAATGCATAAAAGTAAAGCATTGTTGCAAGCGCTCATTGCGGGTAAAGAGTTTAGCAAAGCTGATACCGATGCACTTTTAAATACGGTTGAAAGAAACAACCAACTCCAAAAAGCAATCCAGTTAAAAGGAGAAACACTCAAGGTAAAATCAGCAGCTGAGAAGAAGAAAAAAGAGCCAAAAATTGATACCAAACTGGTAAGCTTCGAGCTTTATGAGCAGGGTAAAACAATTGACGAAATAGCCAAAGAACGCGGTTTTTCTGCCGGTACCATTGAAGGCCATTTAGCCTATTATGTTTCAACACAACAATTGGATGTAACCAAATTGGTAAAAGCCAATAAGATCAGAAACATCAGTGATGCGGTGGAAACCCAGAAAACAAAGTCGATGGCTACGATAAGGGAGTTTTTGGGAAAAGATTATTCATTCGGCGAGATCAAGCTCGTATTGGCATCGTTGTTCCCGTCGGAGGAATAGATCAGGGTTTAACCGCAAAAAGCGCTAATTCATTTTACCACAGAGAAAACAGAGTTAAGGCACAGAGAGCATAAAGTTTTATGGGAGAAGATTTATTAACAAGAACCATCATTGGGCTTGCAATAGATGTACATACAGCTCTTGGGCCAGGGTTGCTGGAGAGTGCTTATAAGGAATGTTTATTCTATAAGATTGACAAGGCAGGCTTTCAGGTTGAAAAAGAAAAAATAATGCCTTTGCATTTTGAAGATGTAAGATTGGATTGTGGTTATCGAATCGATATCCTCGTAGAAGACAGACTAGTTTTAGAATTGAAAAGTATTGAACGATTAACTGACATTCATTTAGCACAAACCCTCACTTATATGAAATTGGGTGGTTATAGATTCGGATTATTGATGAATTTTAATGTTCTGCTGTTAAAAGACGGTATTAAACGTATTGTAAATGGCTATTAAAATTACCTCTGTTTTCTCCGTGTAAACTCCGTGATCTCCGTGGTTAAACTATTTATGGATTCTGTTTTCTACGTAAATATTTTTGTCCTCTGTGGTTAAAACTTAAAATTATTTATCTTAGCAATTGTGGAGAAAGTTAAAGTTTTAGCGCAGTACATGCCGGAACCAGCGGCGCCGCTAATTGCAAAATGGATCGATTATTTTCAGTGCGAATTTAAAATCGCTAAAACCCGTTCTACCAAACTGGGCGATTACCGCCATCCTTATCAGGGCAAAGGCCATCGCATCTCCGTTAATTTCAATCTTAATCATTACGCCTTCCTGGTTACTACTGTACACGAATTTGCGCATTTACTCACCTGGAATGATTTTAAGAATAAGGTAAAACCACATGGATCAGAATGGAAAAAGAATTTCCAACGCATGATGGTCCCTTTTTTTGAACTAAATATCTTTCCTGCCGATATCTATAAAGCAATAGATAACTATATGTCGAATCCGGCAGCCTCAAGCTGTTCTGATCTACACTTATCGCGTGCCTTAAAAAAATACGACAGTAATAAAACGGAGACTTTACATTTAGAGCAGCTTCCCATTAATACCAACTTTAAAATCAAAGATGGCAGACGTTTTACCAAAGGCGAGCAAATTAGGAAACGGTACCGTTGTGTTTGTTTAGATGATAAGCGGTTGTATCTGTTTAATCCTTTGGCCGAGGTTTTTGTGGTAGAATAATGAAAGTCGTCATTTCGAGCGGAGTGTAACGAAGCCGAGAAATCTAACTCGATAGATCTCTCCATTTCGCTGCGCTTCAGTCAAGATGACGATTTTCAATATTTTATCTATACAAACTTAAACTCATCCCCATCAAATAAACCTTTATCGCTTAACTTTAAATGTGGAATCACCAGTAAAGCCATAAAAGAAAGTGTCATAAATGGAGCAAGTAAAGTAGAACCTAAATCTTTCGCAAATTGATCTATAGAAGTATAACTTTCAGCAACCTGGTAACCATTCTGGTTACTCATTAAGCCTGCTACCGGTAAAGCTAAAACTTCTTTTTTTCCATTCCCCAGTGCCACTACACCACCAGTTTCGTTGATCACCAGATTTACGGCTTCACAGATACTTTTATCATCTACACCAACCGCAATAATATTATGACTATCATGAGCAACGCTTGAAGCAATGGCTCCCTGGTTTAACCCAAAATTTTTTACAAAAGATACAGCCACAGGAGCATCATGGTAACGGTTTACTACCACCATCTTCAATACATCATTTTCCAGATCACTAATAATATTTTGGTTTAAAACTTTTGGTTTAGCAGATAACCTGTTTGTGATCAATTGTCCATCTAAAGCTTCAATAACAGGGATTTCGTCTTGTCCGCTAAAGGGATAAATAAAATCTTCTTCCTTTTTCAAACTGCAATCGAAATGATTTACCGATGCTTGATCTTCTACATGTTTTACCCAATCTCCAACTGTTTTGCCATTTTCGGCAAGCAACAATCCATCAATATAGGTTTGTTTAATTTTGAAGTTTTTTAGATCCTCGATTACAATAAAATCTGCCGGATCGTTATGTTGTAATGTTCCAACATCTAATTTGTAGTGAAGAATAGGATTGATGCAGGCTGCCTGAAGAATATTGAAAATATCAATTCCCTTTTCTACTGCTCTTGCACAAAGCTGATTGATGTGGTTTTCGACTAAACTATCGGGATGTTTATCATCGCTGCAGAACATCATCATTTCCGGCCAATCATTTAGTAGATCGATCAGTGCCTCAAAATTTTTGGCTGCACTTCCTTCACGGATAAGAATTTTCATGCCACGCTGTAATTTGTCTAAAGCTTCTTCGGCAGTAAAACATTCGTGATCAGTAGAAATTCCGGCATCTATATATTGCTGAACCATATCACCGCGTAAACCCGGAGCATGCCCATCAACAGGTTTACCGAGCGCGTGAGCAGCAGCAATCTTTTTTAAAACTTCTTCATCCTTATAAAGTACGCCAGGGAAATTCATCATTTCGCTCAGGTATTTTATTTCCGGACGCTCTAAAAGTGATTTTACATCATCATGATTCAGTTCAGCGCCAGCGGTTTCAAAAATGGTAGCAGGAACACAGCTTGGTGCACCGAAGTTGAATTTAAAAGGAACAGTATTGCCATTTTCAATCATAAATTCTACCCCTTCCATCCCACAAACGTTGGCAATTTCGTGTGGATCGCTAATCGTAGAAACCGTTCCATGAACAACCGCCAATCGTGCAAATTCACTTGGAATTAACATGCTGCTTTCGATGTGCACATGGCTATCGATAAAACCTGGTGAGATAAAATGTGCTCCTTCTTTCTGTTCAGAAATTTTTGAGATAGATTTTATTTTTCCATCCTCAATCTCTATCTCGCCAAAGAAAATATTCCGCTTTGTGATGTTGATGATATTCCCTTCGACTTTGAAATTGCTCATGCTGTTTATAAATTAGCCACGGAAACACGGATTGGCACGAATTAATAATTAATGTTCTCTGCGATTTCTGTGTCTCCGTGGCAAAACTATTTAATATTTCAATAATTTATCAATCGTTTCTGCTAATCTTGCTTTAGCCAAAAAATCTTCTTCTAATATTTTATTCATTGGAATAGCGGTATCTAAACTTGCACAGCGCATTACCGGGGCATCAAGATGAGAAAAGCAATGTTCTCCAATCCAGGCAGATAGTTCGGCGCCAAAACCATTTGTTAACGTATCTTCATGCAAAATTAAAACCCTTCCTGCTGCTTTAACCGCTTCCCTTACAGCTTCTTTATCCCAGGGCTGTAGTGTCCGCAGATCAATTAACGTGGCATCACTTTCTGGATATTGCTGCAGGTAATCTAACGCCCAGTGTACACCTAATCCGTAGGTAATGATCGCGAACTTGCTTCCTTCGGCAAGTGTGACTGCTTTACCGATTTCTGTGGTATAATAGCCTTCAGGAACAAGTGCGCTTAAACTTCGGTAGAGGTATTTATGTTCAAAATAAAGCACCGGATTTGGATCTTCGATGGCGGCTAACAATAATCCCTTTGCATCTTCAGGGAAAGCCGGATAAACGATTTTCAAGCCGGGTGTTTTAGTAAACCAGGCTTCATTACTTTGTGAATGAAATGGTCCAGCTCCTGTTCCGGCACCTGTAGGCATACGCACCACCACATCGGCCTTTTCGCCCCAACGGTAGTGTGTTTTGGCCAGGTTATTCACAATCTGATTAAAGCCGACGGTTACAAAATCGGCGAACTGCATTTCTACAACAGCTTTATAACCATTTATAGATAAGCCCAAGCCTGCACCCACAATAGCTGATTCGCAAATAGGAGTATTACGCACCCTGTCTTTTCCATATTTAGTGGTAAAACCATCTGTAATTTTAAAAGCCCCGCCATAATCTGCAATATCCTGCCCCATTAAAACCAGATTCGGGTATTTCTGCATAGCCAGGTCCAAGCCATCTGTTATTGCATCAAGATACCTTTTTTCAGTAGAAGATGGATTGGGTTCAATAACTTGTTGTGTGTAGGGGAAATACATGTCTGCCTCTTCCTGAATTGCATTTGCAATCGGCTCCACTTCGTTAAAAGCTTCTTCAATTTCCAGCTCTATATCTCTTTTAACCTGAATTTTGAAGTCGATAATGGAATCTGAGGTTATAACACCCTGCTCAATTAAATAGGCTTCATAATTACTCAAAGGATCTTTCTTACCCCACTCATTCAAAAGTTCTTGCGGAACATATTTAGTGCCGGATGCTTCTTCATGACCACGCATCCTGAAAGTAAGGCACTCCACCAAAACGGGTCTTGGATCCTTCCGGATTTCCTTCGCCAGTTGATCAATGGTATTATAAACTTCCAGAATATTATTTCCATCTATCTGAATGCCTTCCACGCCGTAACCAATGGCTTTATCCACCAGGTTTTTACATCTGAACTGCTCAGTTTTTGGAGTGGAAAGGCCATAACCATTATTTTCGATCAGAAAAATAACAGGCAGATTCCAAACTGCCGCAACATTTACGGCTTCGTGGAAATCGCCTTCACTGGTTGCCCCTTCTCCGGTGTAAACTAATGTGGCGTGCTGTTTGTTCGCTAAAACATTAGCCAAAGCAATGCCATCAGCCAAGGCCATCTGTGGGCCAAGGTGGGAAATCATCCCCACAATTTTATAATCTTGTGTGCCGAAATGAAAAGAGCGGTCGCGGCCTTTGGTGAAGCCGGTAATTTTGCCCTGCCATTGGGCCATTAATTTTTTTAAAGGAATATCGCGGGAGGTAAAAACGCCCAGATTGCGATGCATAGGCAAAATATACTCGTCGCTTTGCATGGCTAAGGTGCTGCCAACAGCAATGGCTTCCTGGCCAATGCCCGAAAACCATTTGCCAATTCTACCTTGACGCAGCAGCTTGAGCATTTTGTCTTCAACCATCCGGGGGTAAAGCAATCTTCTGTATAAGTTCAGTAAGAACTTGTCGTCTTTATCACCTCTGTTAAATTGCATATCTGGTTATTTTGACTAGTGACTCTGGACTCAGGACTCCCGGCTTTTCTTCAGCTCTTCCCATTGTTTAGCAAAAGATTTATCAGCAACTTTAGGCATCTCTCGGTATTTGCCCCAGCTTTTTTTGAAAAAACTTTTGAGCATAAAATTTTTAAACTTTCCACCGAAGAAATCCATCCATTTGCGTTTTTGCATCATTTTGCTGAACATGCTCCAGCCAATTTCTTCTTTTTTTTCATTTTCGTGACCTGCAGCGGCATCTCTACGGTTAAGTAAGAGCATTTTATGAATATCGATTTTTACCGGGCAAACCTCCGAGCATTTACCGCAAAGACTTGACGCATAACTTAAGTGTTTAAACTCTTCCATACCCTTTAAATGAGGCGTAATTACCGAACCGATTGGGCCACTATAGGTGGTGTTATAAGTGTGACCGCCAATGTTTTTATAAACCGGGCAAGCATTTAAGCAGGCACCACAGCGGATGCAGTACAAGCCTTGTCTCTGGTCTTTTTGTGCCAATAGATTGGTACGTCCGTTATCCAGCAAAATCACATACATTTCCTCCGGTCCATCAGTTTCATTTGCTTGGCGTGGACCACTTAAAATAGTATTATAAACTGTTAAGTTCTGCCCGGTTCCATGCGATGCCAGTAAAGGCCAAAACAGATCAAGATCTGCCATCGAAGGGATTACTTTCTCAATACCCACAATAGCAATGTGGACTTTAGGGAAAGTGGTGCTTAAACGTGCATTGCCTTCATTTTCTGTTAAGGCAATACTTCCGGTATCGGCAATTAAAAAATTCCCGCCGCTAATACCAATATCAGCATTCAGGTATTTATCGCGAAGTAATTCTCTTGCTTTTTGTACCAGCTGCGGAGGAGTGGCATCGATAGGCGTGCCAAATTTATCGTGAAATAACTGCGCTATATCTGTTGCACTTAGGTGCATGGCTGGGGTAACAATATGGTATGGCGCCTGACCAAGCAATTGAACAATATACTCACCCAGATCACTTTCTAAAGATTCGATGTTGTTCTTTTCCAGGAAATCGTTTAGATGGATTTCCTCGGTGGTCATCGATTTTGATTTGATAACTGTTTTGCCGTTGTTTCTTTTGATGATATTGAGGATTTCCTGTTGGGCTTCTTCAGCATCATTGGCCCAGATTACCTTACCGCCACGGCGTTGAAAATTTGATTCGAACTCGGGTAAGAACTTATCAAGATTTTCCATTACACGCCATTTAATTACATGCGCCTTTTTTTTCGAGGCTTCGAGGTTTTCGAATTTTGATAAACCACGTTCAACTGCCGCATTGTATTTGCCAATATTATAATTTATGGTTTTACGGTGCGGTAAATCGAAAGCTTTCTCATCAGACTTCTCTAAAAATTCCTCGGCAGTTTTCATCAATGGCAATTTCATTATAGGGGTAACGAAGAATAGCTGCTTTTAGTTTCAGGCTACTCTGTTAAAAACCAAAGATAGGAAACCCTGTTGAGTTTATTTTTAGAAAATTGAAACAAAGGCGATTATTGCGGAGGGAGAGGTTTTTACCAAATTACACTAGTACTATATTTTTTAGCTATTTCGTCGCTTGAGATAAGATCTAAATCTAATTCCATGCTTGTCGCAATAATAATTCTGTCAAATGGATCGCGGTGAATAAAAGGAAGCGTCTTAAGGATTTTTAATGTCTCAAAATCAATTGGGAGGATATTGATTTTATTGGCATTACACGAATCTATTAATTCTTCAAGAGAATATTGTAATTGCAATTTGCCAAGAGATTGCTTTATGGTAATCTCCCATAAACTTGCGATGCTTAAGTAAAGTTGTGTGGTTGAATCTTCTAAAATTTTTCTGGCTACTTTGGATAATGCAATATTATCATCTTGCATCCACAGTAAAACATGAGTATCAAGCAAATACTTATTCACTACATATAATCTTTGAAATCATCCAATGGTGCATTAAAATCATCACTCATCTTCATCTTCCCCTTAAGTAAACCGAGTTTTCTGGGGCTATTTCCCTCATCTTTTTTATTTACTTTCTTTTGTAAAATAAAATCAATAAAGTCTTCTACCTCTTGCTGATACGCAACAGGGATCATTTTAATTTTTTCTAAAATATTCAACTGATCCATAAACACGCTTTTATCAAAAATAACATTTTAATCTTGAAATATAAAGTTGCAAATCACTGTGCATAAAAAAGTCCCGGTGTAAAACCGGGACCATATATTTTAATCATTATTTCTTTGGATTTCCTTTTCCGTCCATATCTACTGCCGGTCGTTTTGGTCTATTTGCCAATTCCCATGCGGTAAAGTAGGTCAGTTTTGCTCTTTTAGCCAAAAGTGGGAAGTTAATTTTGCTTACTTCATCGCCAGGTTTGTGGTAGTCTTGTTGTAACATGCCGTCATAATAGAAGATAATTGGAATACCCAATTTAGCAAAGTTATAATGATCTGAACGGTAATAAATCTGCTCAGGATCTTTTGGATCGTCGTACTTATAATCCAGTTTCATTTTGGTATAAGTAGCATTTACCTGCTCACTTAAATTAGCCAGGTCGCTACTTAACATTCTAGAACCCACTGAGTAAATGTAGTTTGCTGAATCTGGTTTGCCCAAATACTCTTCACCAGTACGGCCAATCATATCGGTATTTAAATCAGCAATGGTATTGGCTACCGGGAAAACAGGATGCTCAGAGTACCATTCAGAACCCCAAAGACCTTTTTCTTCTCCAACAACAGTCATGAAAAGGATACTGCGTTTAGCGCCCTTACCTGCTTTTTTGGCATCGGTAAAGGCTTTCGCCATCAATAATACACCAGTAGTTCCCGATCCATCATCATCTGCCCCATTGTTTATCTTGTCTTTTGCGTTTGGATCAGTTTCTAAGCCAATATGATCGTAGTGCCCAGTTAAAATTAATACTTCTTTTTTAAGTATCGGATCAGAACCTTCTAAATAACCCAAAACATTTTCACACCTAACTGATGCTTCATTTTTAGCGGCACTTGCTGAAAAAGGAACACTCACTATTTGCGAAGCAGGAGTAAGGCTTTCGGTAATTTTCTTTTGTAAATCTGCTACGGTAGTACTGGCTGATTTTAACAGATCGTTTGCCAGTGCTACAGAGATTGAAATGCGTGGAATTTCGTTTTGCTTCTGAGCCTCAATTGCTGCATTGGTTTTTACCATTACACGACCGTTATTTTGAGCTTGTTTGCTATTTTCGGTAATTCTATCTACACTTGGATCGATCAGGATAATGGCTTTAACATTATTCTCTGCAAAATATTTTGCTCTTGCTTCCAACATAGCGCGGTAAGCTGCCCTGTCAATTCTGGTACCTGGTTTAATGGTCGGATCGCCGCCGTTAAACATCATCACTACTTTGCCTTTAATGTCAGTTCCGGCAAAATCGTTATAATTGTCTTTTTTGATTCCGTAACCAATAAATACAATCTGATCAGTAGAAAAAGTAAAACCCTTATCGCTGATTAAGCTTGGTGAAACGATATAATCTTTTTGGTATTCTTTCGGCTGACCGTTAACCGTTACATGGCTTTCCTTTAGCGTAACGTTAACAAGATCGATCTTTTGGAAATAGCTGCCATTTACAGGGGCTTTTAGGCCTAAAGATTTGAAGTAGTCACGGATATAATCTGCTGCCATCCAGGCACCTTTAGTACCTGTTTCACGGCCTTCATATTCATCAGACGCTAAAACCGAAAGGTGTTTGTAAGCATTTTCCGGATTAATCGCCTTGCTGAATTTTATCGCATCCTGATTAGGCTTAAGGGGCGTGATTTGGCCAAAGCAACTCGCTGATACGAGCGAAGCCAAACCAATGGTTAAAAACTTTTTGTTCATTATGATAATAGTTAGTTGAGTTTGTTGTTAACACGAAATTTTCTCTACCCTGTTCTGATGGCGACCGCCTTCAAATGCAGTGGTTAAAAAAGTTGTCGTTATTTCTTTTGCCAGTTCTTCTGAAACAAACCTTGCTGGAATGCACAACACATTGGCATTATTATGCTTGCGCACCAAAGAGGCAACTTCATTTTCCCAGCATAAACCTGCTCTGATATGCTGATGTTTGTTCGCGGTGATGGCTACACCATTTGCCGATCCACAAAGTAAAATACCATAGGTGAATTCTCCACTTTCAACAGCGCTGGCAACAGGATGTGCAAAATCAGGATAATCAACAGAATTTTCTGAATGAGTACCAAAGTCTTTTACTTCGTAATCCTGTAAAAAATCTTTTAATATTTCCTTGTAATCAAACCCGGCGTGATCCGCTCCAATAGCAATTTTAATTTTTGTATCAGACATTGTCAAATTTATAGAGAATTATAAAATCTATTCGTAATGTTTTTGTTAGTTAGCGTAGAAAGCAGCATCAGCCTTTTTCTTCTTCTTTTCGATGTAGGCCGATACAAAAATACTCGCCTCATACAATAAGAATAGTGGTGCTGCCACCGTCAACATCGTTAAAATATCTGGTGTTGGGGTTACAATGGCTGCTATAATTAATATAATTACGGTTGCATATCTTCTACTTGATCTCATTAATTTGGGTGTCATAAGACCAAGTTTAGAAAGAATGAATATAATGATTGGCAATTCAAAAATAATACCTGTTCCAAGGGTTAATGTAGCTATTGAAGACACGTATGAATCGATAGTGAAAGTATTCTTAATTTCACTACTAACCGTATAGCCAGTTAAAAAATTGATGGATAATGCACAGATTATAAAATATCCGAATATAATACCTATTATAAATAGAACAGAGGCGAAAAATACAAAGCCACTTGCAGATTTACGTTCATTTTCGTGTAGTGCCGGTTTGATAAAACGCCAGATTTCCCATAATAAATAAGGAAAACCAAGAACAATACCACACATTACACAGACATTTAATTGCAGGTTAAACTGTCCAGCCATTTCAGTATTGATAATTTCACCATTAATTTTGGTGATACACATATCCTTACCCAAGGATGGAAAATGCTCTACCAGTTTACACATCATGCGGTAGGTCCAGAAATCTGGCTTTTTAGGGCCAAAGATTATTTTATCAAGGATTTCCTCGTTGAAATAAAAAGCGATACCCGTAAAAACGGCAATGGCAATTACGGCTCTGATTAAGTGTTTACGGAGAACATCCAGGTGATCGAAGAAGGACATTTCTGCCTCTAATGTGGTGCTCTTTTGCCCGATAGCTTTTGTAAGTAGATTTTTTTTAGTGTCGCTCATGTTGAAAACAAAAATACCATTCTATTTGAATAGAATGGTATTTACGTGTTAAATATAGAAATAGTTTATATTATTATGAGAAATGCTTTGATATATTGTGTGGATCAATATGTTAATTATTTATAATGTCCTCTTAGGGAATGAATTTTAATAATTTGCTCAGCTTCCATAACCTGATAGATAATTCTGTGCTCTGAATTTATCCTCCTTGATCACATCCCTTTCCATAATTCATTTACTGAAATAATTCTAAAATTTTTAATAAAGAAAAATCCCATTCTGTTTTACCAAAATGGGATTTAAATTTTTATAATCGTTTAGAATTATTCTGTAAATTCAAACGTTTCCATAAACTTGGTGGTAAAATTTCCTGCCCTGAAGTTAGGATCTTTCATCAATTGTAAATGGAAAGGAATGGTAGTTTTAATACCTTCAATTACGAATTCGCTTAATGCACGCTCCATCGTACAAATAGCCTCTTCTCGTGTTTGCGCTACACAGATCAACTTGGCGATCATTGAATCGTAGTTAGAAGGAATCGAATATCCTGCATAAACATGCGTGTCAACCCGAACACCATGGCCACCCGGAGAGTGGAAATTAGTAATTCTACCTGGTGAAGGACGGAAGTTGTTCGCTGGATCTTCTGCATTGATACGACACTCAATGGCGTGCATTTCCGGCGTATAGTTTTTGCCCGAAATCGGGATTCCGGCAGCAACTTTAATCTGTTCTTTAATTAAATCGAAGTTGATTACCTCTTCAGTAACCGGGTGCTCTACCTGGATACGGGTGTTCATTTCCATGAAGTAGAAATTACGGTGTTTATCAACCAAAAATTCGATTGTACCTGCTCCTTCATAATTTACAGCCATAGCGCCTTTAATGGCGGCTTCACCCATTCTAACACGAAGTTCATCAGTCATAAATGGAGAAGGAGATTCCTCAACCAATTTCTGGTGGCGGCGTTGAATTGAACAATCGCGTTCCGATAAGTGGCAGGCTTTACCAAACTGGTCTCCTATAATCTGGATTTCAATGTGGCGTGGATCTTCGATATATTTCTCTAAATATAAACCATCATTACCAAAAGCAGCACCAGATTCCTGACGGGCACTATCCCAGGCATTTTCGAAATCTTCATCTTTCCAAACTACCCGCATACCACGGCCACCACCACCGGCAGTTGCTTTCAGGATTACAGGGTACCCCATTTCATTGGCAATTGCAATACCTTCTTTAACACTGTTAAGTAAGCCTTCAGATCCCGGGATGGTTGGAACACCCGCAATTTTCATGGTTTCTTTTGCCGAAGCTTTATCGCCCATGCCATTAATCTGCTCTGGGGTAGCACCAATAAATTTGATGTTGTACTCGCGGCAAATGTTCGAAAACTTAGCGTTTTCTGATAAAAAACCATAACCTGGGTGTATGGCATCGGCGTTAGTTAATTCTGCAGCCGAGATAATATTTGGGATATTTAAATAAGAATCTTTACTAGGTGGGGGGCCAATACAAACAGCCTCATCAGCAAAACGTACATGTAAACTCTCGCGATCTGCGGTAGAGTAAACAGCAACCGTTTTGATGCCCATTTCCTTACAGGTACGGATAATACGCAAAGCGATTTCACCCCTGTTGGCAATTAGTATTTTTTTAAACATAATTTTTTAATTGATGATTACACCGATGATATGATTACACTGATCATTTAGCGTAATGTAAACCGATATATTCAAATTTTAAATTAAATGCCATGGTTCGTGTCGCCACGAACCATTTATATTTTTCAGTTTGTTAAATGCAAAACTGAAGATCATCGTAATTTTACGGTATTCCGGTTAGTGAGGACACAGACCGAGGCGTAAGGTAACGTTATTATTAAATAGGTTCTACTAAAAATAACGGTTGGTCGTATTCTACAGGTGATGCATTATCAACCAATATTTTGACAATACGGCCTGAAACTTCACTTTCAATCTCGTTAAAAAGTTTCATTGCCTCAATAATACAAACTACTTTACCTGTGCTAACCTCATCGCCAACGTTAACAAACATTGGTTTTTCCGGACTAGCTGAACGATAGAAAGTACCGATCATTGGGGATTTAATAGTAATGTATTTTGAAGTGTCTTCTGCAGCAGGTACAGCAGGTGTTGCTGCATTTGGAGCAGTAGGAGCTGTTGCAACAGGGGCAGCAGCCTGTACAAGCGGAGCTTGTGGTACGGTAGCATGCACAACTGTTGGTGCCTGGTTTGTTTTGATCGTGATTTTGAAGTTTTCCTGCTCAATAGCAACTTCATTTACTCCAGAACGAGAAACAAATTTAATCAGTTCCTGTATTTGTTTGATATCCATTTTTTAGGCTTTTATGTAAAAAATAGTGTTTATTGAATTAACTAAGTTATACTTTTTTTGTTTTATTTTTTATCTGAGTCGTCTATGACTTCTGACTAAAGACTTCTGACTAATTTGTATCGTAAGCCCATTTAAGGTACACTGAACCCCAGGTAAAGCCGCCACCGAATGCAGCTAAAACGATGTTGTCACCTTTTTTCAACCTGCTTTCCCATTCCCATAAACATAATGGAATGGTTCCGTTAGTTGTATTTCCGTAACGTTCGATGTTAATCATCACCTTATCCGTTGTAACGCCCATGCGGTTTGCAGTAGCGTCAATAATGCGTTTGTTGGCCTGGTGCGGTACTAACCATGCCACATCATCAGCGGTTAAGCCATTGCGTTCCATAATTTCAGCAGCAACATCTGCCATATTGGTTACGGCAAATTTAAATACCGTTGGTCCTTCCTGGTGAGCAAAATGCTCTCTGGCATCAATGGTTTCGTGGGTTGCAGGTTTAACTGAGCCACCGGCTTTCATGCCTAAGAAATCTCTTCCGGAACCATCTGTTCTTAAAATAGAATCCTGGATACCCAATCCTTCTTCATTAGGCTCTAATAGGGCACAACCACAACCGTCACCAAAAATAATGCAGGTTGTACGGTCTTCATAGTTAATGATTGACGACATTTTATCGCCACCAACTACTAAAACTTTTTTGTGTCTACCTGATTCGATGAATGATGCACCTGTAGAAAGTCCGAAAATAAAGCCAGAACAAGCGGCCTGTAAATCGTAACCCCATGCGTTTTTAGCCCCGATTTTATCTGCTAAAACGTTTGCTGTTGCAGGGAAAGTAAAATCAGGAGTAGTGGTGCAAAAGATAATCAGTTCAATTTCACTTGCATCAATTCCCCTCTTTTTAAGTAAACCGTTTACGGCATGAACAGCCATATCTGAAGTACCTAAACCTTCTCCCTTTAAAATTCTACGTTCTTTAATTCCCGTTCTGCTGGTAATCCATTCATCCGAAGTATCAACCATGGTTTCTAACTCTGTGTTTGTAAGCACATAGTCGGGAACGTAACCATTTACTGCTGTAATAGCAGCGTGAATTTTACTCATTTTAAGAATTTAATAAATTATTTAAATGCCATTCTAATTTTTTCTACCAATCCGGTAGTAATCATTTCCCTGGATTGGAGAACCATATTTTTAACAGCTAGCGGACTGGAAATTCCATGTCCGATAACAACAGGAGCGTTAACACCCAGAACCGGGCTTCCACCGTATTGTTCATAATTAAAACGATCGAAGAACTCATCTTTAAGTCCTTTTTTGATGGTAAGCACGTAAAACGATTCTGCTAATTTTAGCATTATATTTCCGGTAAAACCATCGCAAACAATCACATCGGCTTTATCATTAAATAAATCCCTGCCTTCCACATTTCCAACAAAGTTGAACAGGCTGGTTTCTTTCATTAACGGGAAAGTAGCCATGCTTAGCATATTTCCTTTTTCATCTTCTTCGCCAATATTTATCAGGGCAACTTTCGGGTCATTGATCTGCAACAAATTTTCTGCATATAAACTACCCAAAACGCCAAATTGTAATAAGATATCAGGTTTACAGTCGGCATTTGCACCTACATCTAACAGTAAGCCGGTACCGCCTTTAATTTTTGGAAGAATTGTACATAAACAAGGTCGGATAATGCCAGGGATGGTTTTAACGCTAAAGACTGCGCCAACCAACATGGCTCCAGAGTTACCAGCACTTGCGAAAGAGTCGATTTTACCTTCTTTTAAAAGGTTAAAACCAACAGCTATGCTCGAATTCGGTTTCTGAACGATTGCTTTGGTGGGATGTTCGCCCATACCAATTACTTCATCAGTATGAACGTATTCAAAATGATCTGGATTAAAACCTTCTTCTGCAAGAATGGGTTTAATCTGTTCGGTATCGCCAATAAGAACTAAATGCTCTCCAGCGTTAAGCGATTGATGAGCAGCTATTGCTCCCAAAACAATTGCTTTGGGAGCATAGTCTCCGCCCATTATGTCGAGGCCTATTTTCATAGAAAAAATCTGTTTGTGTTAAGTCAGGTGTAATCCTGAATTTTTCAGTTGACTAAGGTATGACTAAAGCCGCTGAAAACACAAACAATTTTTTAAGAAAATTACCCTATCTGAGTATTTTCGATAACCAGTTTGCCGTTGTAGTATAAGTTACCATCAACGTTGTAAGCACGGTGAGGTACGTGGATAGCACCTGTTGCCGAGCATGTTGCTAAAGAAGGAGTAACAGCTTTATAGTGCGTTCTTCTTTTATTTTTTCTCTGTTTCGAGATTTTCCGTTTTGGATGTGCCATTGCTGTATAATCTAATTATTTTTTTAACTTATTAAGGGCTTCCCAACGTGGGTCGCTTGTTTGTTCATTTTCTTCAGCCTGCTTTTGGATAGATAACTGATTTAAGCGATCAATCATTTCCTGATCGCAATCTTTACCTGCCTGCTCGCAGTTTTTGATATAAGGTACCGCTACGTTAATCATTTCGTATAAAGGCCCCGATATATCAATCTCGGTGTCTTTTCGGCTTAATGAGATAATTTCTTCATCATCACTTTCCATTTCGGCTTCTGCAAATTTTACGATCTGACGTTCGTAAAGATTTACCGGGAATGAAAACTCAGATAAACATTTATCACAATCTAAATTTACGGTACCAATAACTTTAAATTTTAGAAGTAACATGGTCTCTTGTTTCTCAAGTTCCAGGTCTACTTTTAAATTTCCGCTTTTGATTAACGAATACTCAAATGCATTAAAAAAGGTGTCATCAAGCTCATAATCAAACTGATGGGTTCCCAATTTTAATCCGGTAAACGGTAATGAAAATTGCTTTAGTGGGTTCAAAGTACTGTAAAATTTTAGCCTGCAAATGTAGGGATAAAAAAATTAGATTAAAAATGTTTTTTAAAAATTGTTGGCGTTAATCGGACAGGTTTTCAGAAAGTTAATCCAAATACGGAGAGACCTTAAAGGTTTCTTGTTAGTCGGGATTTGTAATCCCGACTTAGAATAGAGGATTTTTACTCATTAGGTGGATTGTAAATCCACAGTTCATTTTGCCGGGATTGCAAATCCCGATCAACAAAAAGTTAATTGAAAGACCTTACAGGTTTCGAAAACTGTAAGGTCTGTAAGAAAGCTAGTCAGCCAAAACCATTTCCTTATTATTTCTGCTCCATTCGCTCCATGAGCCAACATAAAGTTTTGGAATAGGCAGGCCTGCGTAATCCATAGCCAGTAGCGTATGGCAGGCGGTAATGCCCGAGCCACAGTGAACAATTACATTTTCGGGTTTTACATGGGCAAGGGCTTCTTCGTATTTTTCTTTCAATATTTCGGGCGCCAGGAAAGTACCGTTTGCGTCTAAATTTTCGGTGTAAGGAATATTTGCCGCACCAGGGATGTGGCCTGCAATTAAATCGATAGGTTCGGTTAGGCCAGCAAAACGGTTAGCATCACGTACGTCAATCACAATGTAATCGTCGGTTTTGGCTACTTGTTCCACTTCATTGATATCTGATAAAGGTAAGTTCCATGCTGTGATTTCGTATTTTTCGACAGATTTTGGGATTTCTACTTTATCAGTGGTTGGGAAACCTGCTTTAACAGCCGCCTGAAAGCCTCCATCAATTACCTGCACTTTTTCATGACCGATCGCTCTTAGCATCCACCAAAGCCTTGCCGCTGCGTTACCGCCGTTTTTATCATCGTAAACAATAACGTGACTATGCTTTGTAACTCCGAGCTTCTGCAATACGGAGGAAAACTGTTCAGAAGTTGGTAAAGGATGACGTCCGCCAATTGCAAAATCGCCAATGTTGGCTAAATCACTGTTTACATCAGCAAAAAGTGCACCTGCCAAATGTTGTTCATCGTATCTCGGTTTTGAGCCTGCACTGGCATCTATAATTACGATTTCGTCATCCTGGTTTAACCAGGTTAATTCTTCAGGTTTTATAATTGGTGATAGTGATTCCATTTTATTTTTTTATTATTCTTGCAATTATAGTAAGGATGGTTCCAATAATCAAAACAGGAAGCCATAAAACAATTGAGTATTCTCTGGGATCTTTTAAAATGAAGCTTAAGTCTCCCCTGTAGCTAAATAATGAGATGCCGTATATAAACATTATAATGCCAATTATAACTAAGGATATTCCAAATTTTAAAAGCATATTATTTTGCTTTTAATGCCCACAATCCCAAAACCGGTCCAATAGCCAATACCATATAAAGATATTGAATATTTAGCTGTTTTGATAATGAGCTGACTACCTGAATGCTAATGATGGTAATGGTAAAACCGATACAATTGACCATCGTTAATGAGGTTCCTCTTAAATTTTCTGGTGCATGTTTAGCAATTAAGGAAGAGAATAGTGGCGAATCGGCCGTGCCGGATAAACCCCAGCAAAATAAAAAGATAAGAAAAGGATAAACAGAACTGCTGAATAGGAAAACTGGAGAGAGCAGACAGCATAACCCCGAAATGGAAAGGGCAATAGTGGCAACTCGTTTTGCACCAAATTTTTGTGAGAGCAAACCGCCAATCATGCAAGATAAACCTCCCGATGCGATAATTAGGAACGAAAACAGCGGTATATATAAAGTTGCATGCATATGTTTAGTGTTGTAAATCAACAGCATGCCGGGTAAAAAAGCCCAAAAGGTGTAAAGTTCCCACATGTGCCCGAAATAGCCGAAAGCAGCAGATCGAAAATCAGGATCTTTAAATCCGTTAAAACAAGAACGGAAATCAAATTTTTGTCCGGTAGTTCTAAATGGGCCGTTTGGCACAAACCAGAAAATAGCAATTGCTCCAGTTAGAGATAAACCCGAAGTAGCAAAGATTACATATTGCCAGGCAAAATTTGCTGTAAATGTTTTTAATAAATGAGGGAAAGCAGTACCCAAAACCAAAGCACCAACTAAAAAACCTAAGGATTTTCCCAGTCCGTCTTTAAAATAATCGGATGCTATTTTCATGCCAACGGGGTAAATTCCAGCCAGCATAAAACCAGTTAAAAAGCGAAAGAGCAATAATAAATGGACATCGGTTAGTTCTAAACAGATGCCAAGATTAAACAAGGCGGCTGCAATTCCGCAGATAAAGAACACTTTTGAGGGTGAAAAAATATCAGAAATGGCAAAAAAGGCAAATACTAAAGTTCCGCTTATAAAACCGAACTGCACCATACTGGTCAGATTGGCCAAAAGGTTGGTTTCAGTTGGGAAGCTTTTAACAATATCAGGTAATACCGCATTGCCAGCAAACCACAAAGATGTACAGAGAAACTGCGCAATAACAATTGTAGGGAGAATGGAATTGGTTTTTTTAGTGCCGCTCATTTTTAATTTGATGCACAATTTTAACTAAAATAAACCTGATTGGACGAAAAGCCCCAATTCTTCATTGGGCTTGTAGGAAAAGCAGGACTTTCGGAACCGATGGAACACAAGGCCTTGCTTTGCAAAAAAAAATGTAACCACCTAAGCCACCTTAGTGCATCTGAGTTTAATGCATCTTTGGTCTTTCAGCTTTAGTCTTTCTACTCCTTTTAAGTCCGGGGTCGGGTGTTCGAAGTCAGGGGCCAAGGTTGTTAAGTCTATCACTTATCTGCATTTGTCTTTCCTTTTAGAAAGTCGGGGTTGGGAGTTCGAAGTCAGGGACCAAGGTTGTTAAGTCTATCGTTTATCTGCTTTGGTCTTTCAGCTTTAGCCTTTCTGCCTTTTACCTTAAGAAGCATCATCTTTAATATCAAACTGTGTTTCTACAACCTTTCCGCCTGAACGCAACTGGTTAGCTAACATTTCTTCCTGCTCTCGACGGTTTTTTACAATGTGGATGGCTGAAAACAAAGCCTCTGTAAATGAAGTGGAATCAGCCAGGTCCTTACCTGCAATATCGTAGCCTGTTCCATGATCGGGAGAGGTACGCACGAAGTTTAAACCAGCGGTATAGTTTACGCCATTGTGAAAAGCTAATGTTTTAAAAGGAATTAAACCCTGATCGTGGTACATGGCTAAAACGGCATCGAACTGCTTGTAGCTGCCATTGCCGAAAAAGCCATCAGCAGGGTATGGGCCAAAACAAACAATACCTTTATCGTAGGCTTCCTGAATGGCTGGTGTAATAATTTCAGCCTCTTCGGTGCCCAATAAACCATTATCGCTGGCATGTGGGTTTAAACCCAGAACGGCGATTTTCGGCTTTTCAATCCAGAAATCTTTTTTCAGACTTTCGTTAATCAGCTTTAACTTACTGATGATTTTCTCTTTTGTAATCGAGGTTGGAACATCTTTTACAGGAATGTGGCCAGTAACTACCCCAACCCTTAAATTTTCACTGATCAAAAACATCAGCACATCTCTACTTCCGCTTTTTTCCTGAAGATATTCTGTATGGCCCGGAAAAGCAAAAGTTTCTGATTGAATGTTGTGTTTATTGATTGGCGCAGTAACCAAGGCATCGATATCGCCATTTACCAGATCGGCTGTTGCGCGCTCCAGAGATAAAAGGGCATATTTTCCGCCTGTAGCCGTAACCTGACCCAATTCGATTTTTACATCTTCTTCCCAGCAATTAATCATGTTTGCCTTTTTTGGCTGTGCCTGGTTGGCATGGTTAACTACATTAAAACTGAAATCGCCCAGATTATTCGCCTTTCTATGAAAAGATGAAACCTTGGTATGGCCATAAACAATTGGAGTGCAATAATTTAAAATAGCAGGGTTGGATAATGTTTTAATGATTACCTCTAAACCTATGCCGTTTACGTCGCCTATACTGATGCCAATTTTAAGTTTATCGCTCATAATTACTGGAAAATTTTAGCGCAAATTACTGATTTTCGTTTAAACCCTTTAAAAAAAATGAAACCGCAAAGCATGCAATGTGATTTGCAAAGAAATAATAAGTCTATCTTTGCGTCTATAGTGCCGAATCTTAGCACCTCTTTGCGGTTAAATATTCGATTAATTTTAAGGTATGAGTTTAGTAAAAGCGAAAAAACACTTAGGACAACATTTTTTAACTGATAAAGGCATTGCCAACCGCATTGTAGAGGCTTTGGTAAATACCGATAAATATAATCAGGTTTTAGAGGTTGGACCGGGAATGGGAATCTTATCTGATTTTTTGCTGCAGCGTACAGATCTGGAAACTTATCTGATCGATATAGATACAGAATCGTTCCATTTTTTAAATGAAAAATACCCTCAGCTTGGCGATCGGTTGATTAATGGCGATTTTCTGAAACTTGATTTCGATGCTATTTTTCCTGGCCAGTTCGCCATTATCGGTAACTTTCCTTATAATATCTCATCACAGATTTTATTTAAAATATTAGATAATCGCCACAAGGTTGTAGAAATGGTTGGTATGTTTCAGAAGGAAGTAGCCCAACGTTGTGCCTCGCCTGCAGGAACTAAAGACTATGGAATTTTAAGTGTATTTCTTCAGGCCTATTATAAAATTGAATACTTGTTTACGGTTAAACCTGGTACATTTAATCCACCGCCCAAAGTACACTCTGCAGTGATCCGTTTAACCAGAAATGAAGTGGAAACTTTAGATTGCGATGAAAAATTATTCTGGCGGGTAGTTAAGGCAGGGTTCAACCAACGGAGAAAAACTTTGCGTAATGCTGTTTCTGCTGTGATGCCGAAAGATAAAATGGACGATCATATCTACTTCGAGAAACGTGCCGAGCAGCTAACTGTTGCAGATTTTGTGGCACTAACACAACATCTGAGTAAGTTGATGCAAGCTTAGCGATTTTTTTGTCATGCTGAGGCAACGAAGCATCTGTTTCATCGGATGCAGATGCTTCGTGCCTCAGCATGACAGGAGTGAAAAAATATCACTGTAATCCTAAAATCTGTATAATTATCTGCGAAGCGATTCTTGCAAATCCGTGATTATTTTCATTGAATTTCTCCTTTCCTTTGCGACATAATTTTAAACATCATGGTTAATTACAGCGAAATTTTCAGCGAGCAAGGAATGGATTATCAAACCTATCGTGCATTGATTGATCAACTTCTGTTAGAGGGAAAAGCTACAGGTGATGTAACTTACGATTTGCACTATACTAAAATGAATGTGCAAAGGATGAGTCGCGTGGATAAAACAGTTAGCTTAACTGATGAGTTGACTTCAACCATTGATCATCTTAAAGAAAATTATAAATTTTTAGTGATTACTGAGGGATGGTGTGGCGATGCCGCCCAGATTGTTCCGGTATTCAATAAAATCGCGACTGCATCATTAGGTAAAATTGATCTGAAGTTTGTGCTTAGAGATAAAAATTTGCCCTTAATTGATGCGCATTTAACTAATGGAGGACGAGCAATTCCTGTTCTTTTAATTTTAAATGAAACTGGTGATAATGTTCTTGCGAGTTGGGGCCCAAGACCACAAATTTTGCAGGAACTTTTAAAAGAGTGGAGAAAAGAAAGCACTGAAATGCCAGTTTTAGCTGAAAAACTTCATGGCTGGTACGCTAAAGATAAAACGCAAACCACGCAGGCTGGGTTAAATGAGCTTTTGAAAAGATTAGAGAGTTAATTTTACAGAATAAGTCGTCATCTCGACTGTAGCGAAGCGAAATGGAGAGATCTGCCTAGATAGATTTCTCGACTGCGTTGCACTCCGCTCGAAATGACGTTGTTGCGAGGATTGTTCGCACAAGAAGTAGCCTTAATCAACAGAAACAGTTAAGCCTTCCTGCTGTAAAATTTTACGATAAACTTCCATTTCGGTAAATGAGCCTTCTAAAACCGGACATTTCCCATCATTATGCACTTTCCAGGCAATTTTTTCAGCCTGCGATTCGTTATAATCCAAATATTTCATCATGCAATAAATCACATGATCAAAAGTATTAATATCATCATTCCACAAAATAAGGCGATGTACGGTTTTTAGGGAAGTTAAAATTTCTTCGAGCGTAAAGGTCTCTTCTTTGGTTTCTGTAGACATGGTGCAAAAATAACTATTTTTATGGAAGATGTAATATGTTAAATGGAAGATGGTTGTGATTATTTTGGACTATAGAAGTAGACTTTTTGGCCTTTGCATTACATTTTCCATCTTACCTCATACATCTTACATCCCTTTTAATACATTTGTTAACCAAATAATATACGAGTATGCACCAGTCTAAAATAGCCGGAATAGGTTACTACGTTCCGAAAAATGTATATACCAACGATGATCTAAGCCGTTTTATGGATACCAACGA
>Ga0190271_10000119_pt1 | contig 41127 bp, 39 predicted proteins | sample Popmic356T_FD_133747 | JGI IMG/M metagenome (GOLD analysis project Ga0190271, IMG submission 133747) | Populus adjacent soil microbial communities from riparian zone of Weber River, Utah, USA - 356 T | ecosystem: Environmental > Terrestrial > Soil > Riparian zone | place: USA: Utah | collected...
AAAAAAAGGTGGTTTCTGAAAGGGAAATATTCTTCTGAGCTGTCACTAGTAGGCGCGGGCCCCAGTATGCAAAAATTCCAGCGATTGCTCGGACACTTTATAGCGGGGTTATTGGTATTTACCGCTGTCCTAAAGTTAGCCGCGGCCTTTCGGACTGACGCTATATTGCTTGAGGCCGATCCTGTATTGTTAGTTCCAAACCGCGCGCTACTAATCGTGGTAGGCGTAGCCGAGGTTTCGGTTGCCCTCAGCATTGTTTTCGCGAGTGACATTGCGGCTAAACAAGCGTCCGTACTTTGGCTTGGGGCTTGTTTTGGAACCTATCGATTCGCGCACTGGATCGGCGACTACAGCGAGCCGTGTGCCTGTCTCGGTACCGGATTTTCTTGGTGGCCATGGTTGAGCGCCCACGGAGCCGATGTATCTCTTGCCGCGTTTTGGCTCTTTGCGATTTGCGCGTTGCTTTACAGGTACTCAGACGCCGTCGGTAGATACGTAGTTTTGCGATCCGCAAAGTGCTAATATAATGAGCATCGTTTCAGTTTTTCTCCGCTGCGGCTTCGTTATTCTCCTTGCGCTCGCGGCGAACGCAATCGCGTCGCGCGCGCGCAGCGGTACTTGGGTGTTTGCCGGAAATCCGGATCGCTGGAAAGCAAGCAGCGACATTAAAGGGGAGGACGACCTCACGCTTGGGCTCTGGCAGCGACATACATTTGTCGAAATAAAAAGCAGCCAGGATTTAGTCCGGCAACAGGTCGCCAAATCGCAACAGCCACTCGACGCAACGAAGCGGAAAGCGCTGGCCGATTTCATTGTCGCATTTCTTAACACCTATTCTAGCGACGACTTCGAAATCTTTTGGGACTTTCGTGTGCCTACCGGGAAATATATTTCGCCCGAAGGCGCAAAACTGGCGCTTACGGCATATGTCGAGAATGTGCGGCGTAGCTACGATCTGAGCGATTCGTCTTCCAACGCCACTGATGCAAAATCAATCATGGCTCGTGCCTGGCGATACAATCTACTCGCCCGCGACAAGAATGTTCGGGAAGGCAATGAAAAGCCCCAAGAGTTGTGCACTGGATGCATATCAGCTGTTGCCGTTGGCGCTTTAACGATCCAGGAAAGCTCGGTTTATGGAGACGATAAGGCATCTGCGTTGATGGAAGAAATGAAGCGTTCCCCGAACTGGGGAGCATCAATATTGCCGACCTTTTTGAATGTACGCCCAGCCTCCGATTCTACCCAGCTTCGAGATTATGTTAACGTTGGATTGGTCATTAAGCTGACGTCTGGAGAGGCGCAACCAATACATATCGTCGCTGGTTGGGATGACTCACGCCGTTGCTATATACCGCTATATATAGGAATGCCCAGAGCCAGTAAAGACCGGCCTATGATGCTGCTGTGACAAGTCAGAGCACGCTTCAACGAAAGATGCAATTTTGTCAGTCGTATAATAAACCTCAACCATATGAAAAAAATAGTATCAGCTATCGTATTGATCGGAAGCATCACACTCGGTGCTATCCCTGCATTGGCAAGTTGCGACGGACGGACCTGCAATACGGGATATGGCTATGTATGCTGCCCTGACACCACCGTACATCCTGATGGTTCGGCAACAGTTTGTACTCCGCACGCTTCGTGCGTAAATGGCAATTTCGCGGGATATTGCACGTGCGAGACAAACTAATCGCGCGTATCTCTGCCAGAACTGCGGAATAAGATTCCTATTGGCTTCAAAGCTGGGCGGGGGGAATCACACCCGAAGCGAAGACAGGTCTCAGGTACGAACGATCTCCCTGTGTTGGAGTGGCGAGGTCTTTTGCTTTCTAGGCAAGAGACCTCGCTTTATGGCCCTCAGGAAGGAGGGAGGTTGCATTGGTCTTCCGAGTGGCCGGGACATCCACCCTTGGGCTCTTGCCGTTCACGACGTGGACGGCATTGCCTTCCAGGCGCCACATCATATGTTACAGCTTCGCCTCAAATCATATGATTCTCGAGCTGTACCGGGCGCGCTTCAATCCTGATCATCTCGCTGAAATGTTCACAGATGTACGCCACGCGTTCCGTAGCCTCGCACGCAATCGCGGCTTCTCGTTAGTTATAATTCTGACCCTCGGCTTGGGTATTGGTTCAGCGGCCTCGATCTTCAGCGTCGCTGACGGGACGTTGTTTGGTGCAAACAGGTTTCCGGAAAATATCTACCTCATTGGCGGGCATTCCAGCCGTAATCCGTCGAATCCGTTTCGCTATGATTTCATGGTTCAGGCTTATCAGGAGCAAGTCAGTGCTATCGCCGACTATGCCGTTGCGAAGTACCAGACGGGCAATGTTGCCGTGTCAAATCAACCGGTCGCGAGCGCTTGGATAGATGTCAGTCAAAACTTCTTTGAATTGCTCGAAATTACGCCAGCGCAGGGCCGTACATTCCTTTCAAGCGAGGATACCGCAGGTTCTGACCAAGTTGTTGTAGTTAGCTACCAATTTTGGAATGAGCATCTCGGGGCGCACGACAATGTTCTCGGATCCAAAATCATTGTTGGGGGAACCGTCTGCTCTGTTGTCGGTGTGCTGCGTCAGGGACAAGCGATTCCCGCCTACCTCTCCGATAATGTCTACCGTCCGCTTGTTTTCCGTGTGGGGCCACCCCAGCCCTCGTCACCGCAACTGTCTGTCCTCGGTCGACTGCGATCAGGCGTCACAAGAGAGCAAGCGGAGCAAGCGCTCGGCGCGGCAAAGTTCGATCTGCCTGCCCAGATGAAGGATTTTTTTTCAGACGACCGGCCAGCCCTTTCCGGCTTAGCCAATGCAAGCGTCCGGCGACGTGAGGTCCTCTGGGTAATGCTGGGAGCGGTTGGATTCCTTTATGCTATAGCCTGCCTCAATGCGTCCAACCTCATCCTCGTCCGCCTGCTTGGGCAGCGCCGTGAGCTTAGCGTCCGATTGGCTCTTGGCGGCGGGAGGTGGCGGATCATTCGCTTGATGGCCGTGGAAACCGCAGCCTTGTCGATACTAGGTTCGCTCGCCGGCCTGCTCGTGGCAAACTGGTTTTTCCCTCTCCTGCTGAGCGCGGCTGGTCCGAGGCTAGGCGGTCCACAATGGGCCCCATGGTCGGTCAGCTGGCGAATGGCGGGCCTGATGGCCCTGCTTACTATAGTCACCAACCTTTTCATTCTCGCCATACCTGCGCTCCGGATTCTCCGCGCCGACATTAGCAGCGGCTTGAAAGACGGTGGCGCTGCTCTCGGAGAGAGCCGCTCCCTTGCTCGGCTGCGCGGTTTATTTGTAGTGCTGCAGGCCGCATTTGCAGTCGTGCTACTTGCTGGAGCAGGTCTCATGATCCGCACCTTCCACCAACTACATAAGGTGGAACTCGGTTTTGATTCCGCGGGTCGCGTCAAATTGTCGATCGGTTTCCCTACGGACTACCCGGGTAACCAAGAGCTGCGATTGAACCGATTACGTGAGATTCAGGCCGAACTACGGCGTGTGCCTGGAGTGGAGGCCGCCGCATTTGGAAGCGATGTGCTGCTTCCCGGTTACTTTTTCCAGTCCCTGCATTTAGAGGGACCTGAAGGGAGGCCCATGGCAGTCTCCCAGAACATCATCCAGATAGGCTATCAAGATGTAGCGGGATTGAGACTAAAACGTGGGCGCTGGCTGAGTCGGCCCACTAGTGACGAAGTCATGGTCAGCGAGACGTTCGCTAAAAACCGCTGGCCGGACTCTGAACCCGTCGGGCAGCTCATAAAGCCTGTGGACGCCTCGGGCGGGAGTGGCTGGATGGTAGTTGGAGTCGTCGGTGACGTGCGCTCGACAATGCGAGATGCACCGGGGCCTGCGATGTACGTATCCGAAGGGTTTGGTGGGTTTGGTGCTATGGGTATGAATACTTTCATTCTAAAACTATCCGGAAATTACGACGAGACGTTTGCTGGCACGATCCGACGCAAACTCTACGAATTCGATTCGCGGATAGTCGTGCAGCGGATCCTGCCGGTCACTGGGCTCCAGGAATCTCAGCTGTGGCTTGAGCGTACGACAAACTCCGTGCTGAAGGTACTCGCCGGCATAGCGTTGCTGCTGACCGTTGTCGGAGTATTTTCCATGCTTGCCTATACCGTTGACCGGCGAATGGGAGAGTTTGGCGTCCGCATGGCCTTGGGTGCAACGCGACGCAATCTGGTGCGACTCGTCATGCAGCGCAGTGTATTGCTGACGGCGTCTGGAGTACTAATTGGCCTATGCTGCACTTTGATGCTGACTCGTTTCTTGCGTAGTCAGTTGTTCGAGACGTCACCAAATGATCCATGGGTACTAGGCGGAGTAGGAGCAATTCTTCTCATCACCGCAGTACTAGCGAGCGCGCTACCTGCATGGCGAGCCACGCAAGTGAACATTTCTAAATTACTTCACTCGGAATAGAGCCTCGCAAATGTAACTCCCATGCCGACTCCGATAAAAAGCCAACGCAATTGGGGGCGCTAACCTTTGAAGATTGGCCGGAGGTAGGCGGTTTGCGCGCCTGAGGGCGGAGCATGGTGCAACCATGCCTCGCTCGCCCCGGGCTGCGGCAGCATACACCCCAGGGATACAGCGGAAACGGAAGCCGGAAAAGTCGAAGCCACCCAAGTCAATCCACACCTGCCGGGAGGCGAGCTCGCGCAGCCATGCGGCCTTGCGCATGAGGGTCAGTACGCGGTCAACTTGCTCGCCGAGAGGCTGGGGGAATTGAGGTCCAGAAGGATGCGCTGGAGAGTAATCGTTGGTTTCATGGAAGTTAGGTTGCCGATCAGCTCCTGCCTGTTGCGACAGCCGGCCGAGCGCAGGTAGGTGGGATTTCCAGCGGCTGCACTCTTCAGATCTGATTGAACGACATGGGTAATAGCATTGTTCGCCTGGTCATTCGCCCATGAGCACTTCCAAGTGGTGGTTACCTTGGGGATCTTGTTCCAATTCAAGTCAGCCAGCTTCGTGCAGAACTTCTGGCATCTCTCTTCCGAAACGCCGCGTTCGAGGTCAAGGGTCACCATTACACGTTTGGACATACAGGTGTTCGGCTTCTACTCCTTTGGTTTGCCGCTCGTACCGTTGCGGTCGGACATACGGGAGGCAACGGCGTCGGCGCTGTAGCGGAACTTCTCCAAGGCCCATTCCCAATTGAATCCGGCAAACGCGGCAAATAGCCCGATCACTCGCCAATCGATCACGGGAGTGGCGCCGTCATCGAAGAGTTTGAAACCAACCTTCACGATCAAGGCGGAGATAGCTCCCAGCAGGATTCCGATGAACGGCGCCACCAAGAAATAGGCCAGCCAACGGGGCCGCAGCACCCCCCGGTTGATTTGGAACTGCAGCCAATAGAGCGCCTTTAGTACCGCTCCGCTCAGTCCCCAGAACGTAGCATGCCGTGTGACTTGGACGAGGGGGAGTTCGAGGCAGTATTCAAACACGAAACAATATCCTAAAGCCGTGGAAATCGTGGTGAATAGTAAAGGCAGGAGTCCGAAGCGGGTATTGGCGAGATACCAAACCGGCCGTCGGCGTTGGGCTTCGCTGAACGCATCCTTGGCCTCGAGGAAAGCGGTTTGCTGGGCCACCAAATCCCCGGTTTTCACCGCTGCCTGGGCTTTGGCGAGGTTTTCGACGATCTTGGCTCGGAGTGGATCTGGAGTAGATTTAGGTCCGCCGAAAATTCCCCATTCCGCCGCTGTGACGAATTCGCTACCGAGTTCGTTGATCTTGCCACTGAACGAACCACCGGCCGCCGCGCCGGGGGTTGGAACATCCCGGTGTGCCTCTCCTGTTGAGGTGCTGCTCATTTATTGAGATCGATATCCAACCGTTTCGCAAAGGATTCGCTCAGGATGCCGCGGACCGCACGTCCACGCGCCTGTTCATTTTTCAGGGCGGCTTCTCCGGCGCGAACGCAGGGATCGTCCGGTTGGTCCGGTTGGTGAAACAACCACACCGCAGCCTTAAAGTCTTCACCCTCGAGCCGGGCCTTCCCTTCGCTTCGCGCAATGCGGATGGCGGCCTGCGCGAGATAGCTTTCGATGATGATTTTCTGATTGGCGGCAGCGAATCGAAAGTGTTTTTCAATATAACTATCGGAACGGACGAAGAACGAAGGATCAATGATAAGACCCTTTGAGTTGGCTTCTGATTCAACGAGCTGTCGGATGTTGTTGTTCATGGAAAAATCTACCGGTCCCTCCTAAATAAAAATAGGCCAGTTGACCGCGTTCGAAGCGCGATCAACGGCCCTGTCTCCAGCAGGGCAGCAAACCCTGAATAGGCAAGCCGCGACCGTTCGCGCAGCAAGACGCGGGCGCAGGGATACGACTAGGCCGTGTCCCTGCATGACCCAGGGACTTCAGGTCGTCCGTATCTCCGGTTTAGATGTGGGGGCTACATCAGGGCTCTCGGGCTCGCCGGGCCATTTCCAGTGCCAGCAAAGCGCGGCAACGACTGAGTTCTATGAGTGAAATTCTCAGTTTGAGTCCGTAGGCGCCAATCAGAAGGGCGAGGATGGAGCCGGCGAAGATCAGGCCGTTGATCCAAGAGTGCGGATGGGAGTGGTAATTGTTCCAAGAGGTGACGGTACCAGTCCCGATGCCGAACAGAACGAGGAGAGTTGGGGTACCGACTGTAGCGTTGAGTCGCTCACGGAGCTCGGTTTCCTCAAGGTGGATGCGTTGTTCTGCAGCCCGCAGAATGGATTCTGGAAAAGGACGCAAACGCTCTTGTTGGCCAAGTTCATGTTCGATGCACCGCAGCAGCGAGGTGAATGGATAGTTGTCCTTGGGAATGACGAAACTCGCCCACAGGGCACTCCAGAACTTTCGTTTGGCCATGCCAAAGGCCCCAAAAAACAAAAATACGGCCCAGGCTGCAAAAGAGACGGTGAGAGACAGGATGAGCGCAAGCTTGGCAACGGTGCTAGGCTGACTGGCGACGAAGGGTACCGCATAGCTGGCAAGGAGGAAACCGATACCGAAGATCAGGGAGTGACTGGCGGCTTTCCAGTCCCACGGGGGCAGGCTGTCCGAGCTAGCATCGAGGTCGGATTGGCATTCGGTCCGCCACTGCTCGAGTTCACGGCAAAGCGCGATCATAGTTTCACCGAAGCTTGTCTCCGTGACTGGCTGCGCCGTGTGGCGCAGGTCTGAATCGAGCGGAGTGAGGTCCACGGCAGCGGAAAAGGGGCGATGGCGACAGCGCGGCGAGAAGAGAGGACGTGAATCAGGGCTGTTTCTTTTTTAGCATCCCCGGCAGGAAGGCATCGATCTCTTCATCAGAGAAAGTAAGATCCTCGCGGACCTTCAGGGCCACTTGGGCTTCCTTATAGGCAGCTGAATTGGTCCGGGGGGCAGAGTCGTAGACAGTAGCCGTGTCCTTTTGCAGGCGATCGCGGCGGACCATACCTTCCTCAACTGTGGATGATTGCCCGGTTAGGTCGGTCAGGAGGGAGAGGTATGATTCGCGCACGACCCAGAGTCGGTTGGCCGCTTCTTTGTGCGCTTGAGCGAGTTGCCCGAAATTGTAGTTTTTGAAATAGAGGTTGATGCCCATCAGCAGCGTGGCGAGCAAGGCAGGGACGATGGGCGGCACGAAAGATTCCTTAACGAGGTCGGCCATGAGACTACCCGACACGAGGACGGACAAAAGAATCTGGGCCGCCTTCAGCCGGCCGAGGCGAGTGAGCAAGGTGTCCGCGCACTTCTCGTGAGTTTTGTGGGAATAGACCACTCGGCCGAAACATTCGCGGAGTTGCGCGATCAGTAGCTCGCGAGGGTCAGGATGGAAATTGGGTTCCATAGATTTCACGCCATTTCGAGTTGCGAGTGTATTCGTAGCCTTTGCCGTCGGCATCGATGGCCTCAAGAGATAGATTATAGCAACGCTTGGCTTTGTATTCGAACAAGCCCGTACGGTAGGCCTGCTGGTTGCTTCCGGGAGCCAGCCAATAAGCCTGTTGTTCGTTCTGGTTCATTAGGAAGGCGAAAAAGTCGCGCGACATCCAGTCGTAGAAAAGAAAAGATCTTTCGCGGTAGGCGCCTTTCTCCAAAAAATTATAGGCGAGCGTGTCCAGTAGTAGGCCGCCGATGGGCACATCCCAAGTCCGTTTCCAGGCGCGCGCCATCCGGCACAATTTTTTCAGATTTTGATTCTCCCGGACATGCAGCGCATGAATCGCGGCCTGCTCCGCGCGCGGGTCGGTGACATACCAACTGCCTCCACCGTTCGAGTTTGGGCACCGAAAGCGATTGTCGGTGAGTTCAAAGCCCGGTGCCACCTCGAAGCGGATGCCGTCTTCGAAGCTCACCACGACCACCTGGCCGTCGCCGGCCACTTCACTGTTAGGATAGGTGTTGCGGATGGACCGTCGGACTTCCTGCAACATGGCGGACTGGCCGTTACCGAAATGATTGTCGAACCGACTATAGTCGTCCGGATGGAGCCAGAACAGCATGTCTAGGTCGCTGAAGCCATCGATCGCGGTGTCGCGGCCGTAGGAGCCGGTGTAGATGCTATGGTAGGTGTCGTTAGGGTTGTTGTAGAAATCAGTGTTCAGCTGGCGGGTAATCCGTTTGTAGCGGTAAGAAATAACCGCGGTGTTCGAGACCTTGAGGTTATTGCAAAATGTGGAGAAGACTTCGCCGATGCCCATGGTTATGAAATCCTGAACACCGTTTCGTCGCCGTTCTCGCATCGCCAGTTAATCCAAATGCCCTTGGGCTCGAGCTCGAGACGGGCGTAGTTGCGAGTGCGAAGAAACTTGGAGGCGGCGCCGGCGATGGGATGGATCTCGGCGACGAGTTCGCCGTTGCCAAGGCGATCATCGCCGTCGCCGCTGACGGCCCGGATACCGAGCCACTGGAGCATGGTCGGCGGCGGGTGGACGAGGCCGCTGGATACGACTTGGTAAAGACCAAGGTCGAGGTCCTTTTCCCATACCGAACCCATGCAGCCTACGTGGACGTCGCCGGAGAGGAAGAGCCAGTGTGGGTCATAGTTTTTGTCGGCGTCATGCAGGACCTGCTGGCGACCGATGAAGGAATATATGAGCCGGAGACGTTCCTTTTGGTGCTCTCGGGCGGACCAATGGTCGTTGAGGTCGTCCTCGAGTTCTTCGCGGTTATTGGTGGTGGCGAGGGCGCGTTCGATAAGGCCGAAGGTGCGGTAGATGACGGGAACGGCACTTTGGATAAAGAGGCGTCGGCCGGAGAATGTCTTGAGCCATTCCTTGAACGCGTCCCATTGGTTGTCGGACATGACGACGGCGGGCGTGCGTTCCGTACGATGGTCGAGCATGAGGAAATTCTCGCCGTTGAGTACAGTGACGTAGGCGTGGTGTTTGGCCCCGGGGGCCAGAAAGCCGCAGGCGAGGTTGCCGCGGAGCTGGAAGAGTCGGAAGGCTCGGAGCGCAGATTGGTAGATGCGTTTGTAGACGACACAATCCTGCACTATTGGGGGATGGGAGCCCCAGCCGTCGAAAATGTCATGGTCGTCCCACATCATGATCGACGGCACCGAAGCGAGCATGGCGGCCACGGGCGGCGCACTCCATTGGCGCCGGTAGAGCCCTTCGTAGAAGGGATCCATCTTCATTTCCATTTCCGGAGTGACGGCGAACTCCTTCATTTGCGCATCAGTCAGCTCGGCGAAATCCCGCATCCAGTCCTGTTCCCAGATGGCGTCGGCATAGACTTGGTCGCCGCCGAGGACGAGGAGACTGAGTGGTTGGGCAGCGTGGTCCTTCACCATGGCCTCCCACATCTTGTGGGGCTCAGCGGTGCTGGCCATGAGCTTGAGAGCGGAGAAACCGTTGCAGCTTCCGTATACGAAGCGAATGCTCTCTCCGGTGGCGGGCAGGTAGAACCTCCATTGTGCTTCGCCACGAGTGGTATGGGCAATCTTCCCGGAGGCCTCGACAGTGTATTCAATCTGGCGGCCGGCAGGCCGGTTAGTGGGGACCGGCCATTCGGCGCGCCAGACGGCGCCTTCGGTGGCGGCATCGGCCAGTTTGGCGAAAGACACGCGCATACCGTCGACCATCCAGAGCGGTGTGGTATTGGAGGTGACAATCAGGCAGGTATAGTGGGCGTTGGCACCGCTCGCTTCTGACTCGTAACCGAGGATGGGCCCAAGAAGGAGAGTGCTCATGGGTCAGGTGATAAGTTTTTTTAGAGTCTTTAGCTCTTTGCCGATCGCTTTGGGATCTTTACCGGCGATACCGGCGGCTAGGAGCAGTACACTTGCGGCGACGTTCAGGCCTTTCTGAACCGAAGCGACACGTTTGAGGAAATTCTCGGCCTTCGTAACGGCGGCGCTGATTTCGGCCACGGAGTCCTTGACCTCTCCCAACGTGAGGAGGCCGGCGAGGGCACTCATCTTGGCGCTTTCCTCGGAGAGATTGTATTCCAAGTCGGCGAGTTTTTGGATTCGCTCGGGGCTTAGTTGGACGGTGTTGGCGCGGCGGTAGAGCGCGACCTTGTCAGAGAAGTTGCTGAACAAGCTGGCGAGCAGCCGGGCGTCGGTCTTCGAGAGGATTGGCATGATAGGAGGTGGTTAGTTTCTAAGCTGTTTTTCGAGGGATTTGAGTTCGTCCTGGTAGCCCTTGATCTCCGCGACGAATTGCTTGGCCGAAAAATCTCCGATGTGCGCTGCGAGCTGGGCATGGCCAGCGCCAATCTTCGCGAGGGCTTTGGCATAGGCCGCGGCCGATTCCTTGCGTTGGGCCAGCTCGATGGCATGTTCGCGCAGGGTGTAATGCGTAAGTCGCTTAAGCCCGAGGTTCTGACTCTGAGCGGCGTCTTCGCGCAGGCTGTCCGCGGCCCGGTCTTCGCCATTTAGGAAGGCAACATAGTCGTTGCTCACGGTTTCGGCGAGGGCGGAAGTGAGTTCCTGAATTGCCGGATCGCAACGGGTCACGATATCGCGAAGGAGTTTGCGGCGGGCGCCGTCAGTCGCGAGCTTCGCGACTAGGTTGGCGGCACTGGCGATCAGGTCGGCACTTGATTTGTCCAACACGTCCGCCTTCGTGGCCGCATTGGCAGCGGCATCGATGTTCTTCTGGTAGTTGATGACGTCGTCGTCCGCAACGGCGACGAGAGCGCCCATGTAAGTGGTCAGAACAGCTTGTCGAGCTACGAACAGCTCCTGATAATCCTTGTAGGATTGGAGCTTGTCCACGGATTCGTCGCGGCCATAGAGCGCTTGCCGGCGGACGTTGGCGTTGACGAAGTCGGCAGGAATAGTCTGGTAGCTGCTGATCGACTCAGCCTCGGCGGCGAAGTCCCGGACGGCGTTTAGGTTGGCGCAGCCGGAGAGGACTGCGGCGGCGGCGAAGAGGAGCCCTCGGCGCAGGATTTTTTCGGGTAGAAGTTTCATTGAGAGGGACGGTTATTTTTCGGATTTCTTGAACCAGACATAGGTGAGGGAACTGATGCCCATAAGGCCATAGATCTGGGCATCGTATTCCGGAAATTTGGCTTCCTTCGCGACTTGGTGGATGAAGACCAGGCCAAACACGACGGTCCACATGAGCATCTGCAGGCGGTGGACGTTCATGCCCTCGTTATCACTGAGAATGTCGTTGAGGAAGTTCTCATGCGCAGGCGAGGGGGCGGGGTGGTCCGGTGCCAGGGCCGGCGCCGGCGGCGAGGAGGGACTTCGGGCGACAGCTGAGAGTGCCGACGTGGCGGTACTCATGCCGAGCAGAACCAAGGCGGTGTTGTTGATCACCTTGAGGAAGGCCTCTTCCTTAAAATAGAGGTAGATGAAACATCCGGTGACCACGACGATCCAAAACGACAGCTGGGCCTTGGCCATGCTGTAGGGTCGTTTTCGGAAGTCGGGCTGTTTAAGGTCCGAGTCCCGCAGGAGCCCAGTGTTTTTGCCGAGAATGACAAAAGTGGAGAAGAGTAGGACCTCGAGCAGAATGAAGAAGCCGAAGCCCCACTGCGTGTCGATGAGCGTATCTTTCATAGCATTTGCTTCCATGGTGAGTTTTGAGATTTAGTTGTCGTCGCCGTCCGCAGTCGCCTTGCGAGGTCGAGTGTTGAGCCACGCTGGATCGAAAGACGCCTCGATGAGGTTGTTGGCCTCGGGGATCTCGGGCATGAAGTTGAGCCCTGTTTTCTGCTCGATCACGTCGACCGGAACGGCGAAGTCTCTGAAGTTGGCGATCTCGGGCTTGTGCGGGAGCAGGAAACCAATCGCTGAGGTCTTACCGTTGCGCTGGCCGATGACGACGTAGAAGAGTTCGTCGGGCGAGGGCGTGACCTGATCTGCATCGCCCTTACTCTTCTTGATGAAGGTGGGGGCGTCGTGATTGTGGTAGACTGGGCCGACAATCATCCAGACTTGAGTCAATTCTTTGGCCCAGTCGAAGCAGGCGCTCTCAAGACCGGACCAAGTGGGTGCGTTGCTCTTGGCCATCTGAGGCACGATGTTGGCCACAGAGAAGCTTTCGATCTGGGCAGTCTGGCCTTGTTCGATCGTGCCTTGGCATTTCATGGCGTTGTTGGGGACCATGTGCCCCCGCTGGATGGAGCGATCGGACTTAGCGGTTTTCGCTTCGGTCGCCGTGACGCCGACGTCGACTTTCAGGAAAGGGAAGCGGGGGTCGTAGGAACTAGTGAAAGTGCCGTGGGATGCGGAATCGACGTTCAGCAGCTTGCTCCGGGCAACAACGAGGGGCTCTTGGAAGAACTGGCCGGGACGTGCGAAGTCGAGATTGCTGGCGGGGCGTTCTCCGCCGAGGTCATTTTGTAGAGTGGTGGTGTCGATCGTGTAGGCACCCCAAACCGGCGAGTGGAATTCGACATCATATTCGGTGGCGAAGCGCGTGTAACGGATGACGAGGTTGGCGTCCGCATTTTCGGTCGCGGTCATCGGCTTCGGCTGTCCGAAAAAACCATTTCCGTCGGTCTTGGTCCAAGAACGCGCCCACCAGCCGGTTTTCCCTTTCTTCGCGGGTACTCCCGCGGCAGGGATTTCGCCGTCGGCTACCTGCTGGATGTAGGTGGTGTCAGCTTTGGTGGCCGCCAAGGTGACTCCGAAGAGGCTCAAACTCGCGAATGCGAGTGCAAGAAGACGTGGAATTTTCATGGGTACTCAACTGCTCGGTCACAGCACTGCATCGCCTTCAGCGGAAGGGCTGCCCGGCAGGTGGGGGCGAAAATCGTCGAGCAACTTTTTTGGTTGGGCGGGCGTGACATAATTTGGGTTTACACCTAGCTGATATAGGGGTCCTCCGCAGATGTCAACTTATAAGATGACATCCATGCCATTGGGCGTCGCCTATTTTTCGGGCCTTGCGCAACCTCCAAAATCGAATGATTCCTGCGTTATCTTGTTATTTATGTTGCATTTGAATCCTACGGATCTCACGAAGATTCGCGGGCCCTAGATATGCCGTTAGCAGTTCTCCGATACGGTCTCCCTATTACTGTCGGAAGGGCTGGAGAATGAGTGTAAACGCTAAAGTTGACATGTGCGGGTGTTTGCGCGAGCTTCCAGGCCTAGCCTTAACCTACCAGACCGCGTGGAAAATTCGTCTTTTGCAAATTCAGGGTCACAGCGTGGCCCTTTCAGCTCTCTACACATGGGCCCAAAACTCTTCCCAAGAGTTTGAGGAAATCATGAAGGGAGTCAGGTTAGTTGGCCTAAATCGACTGCCCCCCGAATTGCCTACCGTCGAAAAATCGCCGCATTACCCGGTGTATGCCGTTCGAGCCAAAGGTGGTGGTCTCCGTCTCATATATTTCTACATCCCTGAGATCAATTCCGCTGTCTTCAGTAATTGTGTCGATGTCACAGGATGCGCCGAAACCGGTTACGCGCTCGGCGAGCGTCTCCGCCAGCTCCTTCAAGAATGCCTGCTCAAACCTCTTCCCTGAGATGAACAACCAATCAAACCTTCCAAGTGTAGAAAGCGTGCTCGGCGCCTTTGCGGCCGCCGCTCATGTTACTCCGGCTCAAGAACAGCAACTTGCTGACAGTAATCGAGCGCTCGACCAAAGCCCAAAATTTTCTGCGGACCTGCAAAAGGCCAACGTGGTAACCGCCTTGCGCCAAGCGCTCGACAAGCGTCACGAAAACCAATCCGCGTTCGCGAAGCGTTGGGGGAAAACTCGCCAGTATGTTTCCCGAATCTTCAATCTCGATGTGCGCACCAATTTCACCATCGATACCATCGCCGAGGCAGCGCAGTTGTTAGGGATGCGCGTTACGGTTAAGATTCATCGGCCGGAACAGGAAGTAATGTTGCGGTCGCGCACCTCGGCGCGAAACGCTTACCGCTCTAAGCCGAATTCCAGCCTCAAGCCCTTGTCTGCGACTGCCCAATCTAATGGCCGACTCTCCATCGACGACGGTTCCCTTGCAGCTTGAGGATTTTTTCCTCACTCGGCTAAACGTTGAGTGGCGAAATCTTCCCAGTGACAGCGAATACAAAGTAAATTCGCTTAGGGTGCGGGTTGGCTATGAACTCGCCCATCACGCAGAGATCCCGCACGCCTATCAGATGACGCTTTGCGTTGCCGGGGAGGACGTCATCGAAAAAGCTGCTAGCGCAGGATACAAATTTGATGCGGTAATTACCGGCAGATATCATATCGAAAATGCCAAGACTCCAGAGCTAGAAGCTAGGCTCTCTGTAATTAACGGCATAAGTCTCCTCTATAGCACGCTGCGTGGCCTTCTTGGCTCCGCGTCGGGTAACTTCGAGTTTGGCAAGTTAGTACTCCCGTCGATCAATCCATACGCAATCGTCGAGCAAACTGAAAAGGCGAAGTTAGCAGGGACAAAGGGCGATTCCGCACCGCCGCTTCCTTTGGTCGAAAAACCCGCGACCACGCCAGTTTGAAGGGAAAGAAACTACGGACGCGACGTTGGCGAGTGTGCAGCGAAGTTTCTTCTTCTCCTAAGCCCGCCTGATTTCGGCTAATGCAGACTGCTCCCTGATCTGCTGCCATCGCACAAGACTGTGCGGACGAGGCTCCCCCAAGCTGCATAGACGGCATCGACTTTCCGGGCGAGATACGCCGCGCAAGACCGGAGGTGCAGATGTTCGAGGACATAAGAGCTTCAGCAGCAGCTGCGGGCAATGTTGTATGGGTGCCGGCTGAGCGAAGTGCGATGTTTGGTCGATTCCTTGAGCGCCTTGGATACGGCTAAAGTGAAGAGACCTACCACCCTCTCAAACATTCGGTCCAGGTAGACGAAGGTTGTGCGGGATCGACTCGGGCGCGGTCTAGATACTTCAAGGGTGATGGGACCGGAGATTCTTTTACCTTTTTCGATGAACTCGCCACCGCTGTGTGGCGCACTTTCGAGGCCGGTCACGTTCATCACGGGCTCAAGTTTTTGAGCGCGGAACGCTGATGCCGGCCAGCGCGCGGTAGGCCCCTTGAATGAACCAGAGGAGTTGGTCGATGTAGTAAACCCCGACGACTGTGTATTCGCTGTCAGGGTAACCAAGAGTGGCAGGAGACAACATTCGAGAGCAACGGACGGATAACAGATCGGGCATATGCGAGACCCATTGCACCAGACATTCTCATATTGCTTCGCTTGAATTTTGGAGAGCGAGTGTCCGAGGGCCAACGCGCCAACGCGCTCGTGATTCAAGAGGCAATGCTACCGACGGTCACTATTGAACCACTAGACCCATCGTTCGGCCCGAGAATCCAGATTAAAAAGAATAGTTTCAGGTTTGAAGTGCGACAGAAGTGAAGCGGTCGCGGCGTTTGGAGCAGGCACCCCGGGCGGTCATTGCGCAGCTTTGGCCCGGGCGGGTGTGGCCTAACAGGACCAACGCCACACTGGACGGAGGTGAGGGAAGGGAGCCCGCCCATCCTTGGGCATGGCTGGACGCAGATCCCTAACCCCCCTCGATGAACGCATGCTGCTGTCGGTGGTGCGCGAACTTCCCCCGCGCGACCGCTGTCTCATCACGGCGCAGTGGTTCACGGGCTTCCGCATCTCGGAAATCCTCTCGCTCAAGGTAGGCTCCGTCCTCCGCGACGGAGAAATCGTCAGCAAGATTGGCGTCGCCCCGCGCAACATGAAGGGCGGCTACGGTCGGAGTCTCAGCTGCGGCTAATTAACCTGACTGAAATATACCATCATTGGCGCCACCTTTTTTGCAGACGCCGCCAGAAGCTCGCATCCTGATCACCGTTTTGCGAGGTTCCTTCCACCCGCCTTTCCCCTGGGCAGTCCGACAGATCCCACGGGTCGTCCAACAACTGTTTCCGGGCATTCGCCGGCCGACCTGAATCAAAGGCCCACTCGATCCGGCTGCCCCGAATCCAGTAGTGCGAGCGGCATGGGTACTGCCAGTTCCCAATCGATGGTGACAGCGTCAGGGCGCTTCCATCGAACGTCAGCTTCCAGTCGGTGGGAGAAAGTGGCGTCACCACTTTGCGCCCGCAACCGCAGGCGCAAAGGTGGATGACGGTCCCGTACTCCATCGATACATAGAGCGTGTTCGGCTCCAGTTTCGACGGCAGTTGGTTCAGGAACTGGTGTTTGAACCTACTCATCGCCTTGCAGTTGGTTCGTGTTGATAGTGTACGTCGAGTCGACCTCACCTTCCACATCGTGGTAGAAGTCCCAGAGCTTCTTCCACTTGATGACGGCCATGGCGGCGTTGAGCATGTTGAGCTCCGCGATCTGGATGTTGGAGTTGTACACGTCATCCCGCATCTGGGCGAAGGAGACCAGCTTGGCGAAGTGGTCCCGCTTTCCCGGGGCGCTCGTCGTAGCCCGGACGACCCCGAAGAGCTTACCGTGCTTTTCCATGACCCCGAGACCGACGTCGATGAACGTCTTGTCTTGGGCCACGAGGAATTCGCTCACGATCTTCTTGGACGGGCCGTCATCGACGCAGATGAAGACGAAGTCCATGCCGGCCAACTCCCCGACGTTCGCCGAGGAGATATGGTACGGATGGACGTGGATTTCACGTCGCATTCGCCCGTAGATTTTCCCGAAGTAATCGACCTTGAACGCGCCTGCGCCCAGTTCCTCCAGCGACGGCGCCCCGGGACTGCGGAAGGCGTTGTGCTGGGAGAAACGGTCGCCGTCGAAGAGGTGGACCTCCCCGACGAGCGTCTTGGCCACTAGGTCGAGCACGTAGCTGCCGGTGCCGCCGATCCCCACAATCGCGACCTTGCGGCCCTTCAGCTTCGCGGCAATCGACCCGATTTTCGCCCGGGTGGAGTTCGTATCCAGGTAGTGGAACACGGACTCATGGGGCTGTTGCACGATGGGCCGGTAGGTCTTGGCGGTCGCCTGCGGGTCGATGGCCTGCGCCTGCTCCGCAATCACCTCCACGTAACGGGACATCTTGTGGTGGTAGTCCCGGTAGCCGTCCTTGGGCTTGTGCGAGAACGAGAAGTCCACGCGCAGGCCGGGGATCAGCTCCACGGCATTCCCGTGCTCGAACTTCGGCTTCAGGGACGTGCCATCGCGGGCGCAAGGATACTGTCCGATGAAGTAGGCGACGTGGGTCTGCGGCGGCACGATCTGGTTCGCCTCGAGGCTGAGGGCGGAGACCAGGGTGCCGTACGCGACGGTCCGATCCGGCGTGACGTAGGGCACGTGGTGGACCAGCAGGTAATCCTGCCAGATTTCCACCTCATACCCTTCGTCAATCAGCCGGATAATATCCGCGTTAGGACTTACCGGTGGGCGCAACATTGAAAATTTCCTCGCAGATGATTTTGACTGTGTCGCCGGCGACCATGCGGCCATCCGGCTTGGCCCGCGGGCCGTCCTTGTACTTCACGGTGTAGATGACTCCGGGCTCGGGCGGGTCGAAGGCCAGCTTCACGACCTGCTCATAGGTGAGCGTGTCGCCCGGGACCGTCTTCCGGTCCATGTTCACCACGATGGTGGTGGTGTCGGTGTGCTTTGCGCGGGTGATGAACACCGGACCGTCCGTAAACTCCACGGCATCGCCAGGACCGATTTCCCGGTCGTGAGGACTCTCATAGTCCCGGAGCAGCACGACGTGGTCGGCGCCGATGCCGACGAGTTCCAGCAGGCTCTCGCGGGTCTGGCGGCCGACAATCGTCTCCTCGACCTGGTCGTCGACGGAAAAGGCCAGCTTGGCCGGGGCGCGACACGGGGCCGGCGGCCGGGCATCGCAGCGGGCCTCGGTGTAGAGGGAGTTGCCCGCCGCGCCGTCGAATTCCGCATCATCGCGGAGAACCTCGTCGTCGGGGGAGTTGTGGTCGCGCACTAGGACCCGGTCGGCGGGGATGCTCGCCTGGTGGCGGAGGAGGCTTACCGGCACCTTGCGGCGCGGGAGCGGGATACGGAGGTCGTCGATGGAGACGAACCATTTGGCGGAGAGGTTTTCCGCTGAGGGCGCGTGGTCCACGCGCGGGGAGTTCTGTTCTACGGATTGCATTTCTATTTGGCCCTGGGAAGCCCCCGCCTGATTGCGGCTGCTTCCACTGGGCTTAATCGCAACCCGGAACCCGACCGGAAAGAAAACCGCTTAGTTTTTTATCCGCAGGGGGCCGGCCGGCACGGGACCGCAAATGTAGAAACTGGGACAGCGCGGACAGGTGCGTGCCTTGTCCTTCTCGGTCGCCGGATAGTCCCCGGCCCGGATCTGGGTCGCGATCTCGCGCATGCTCTCCTGCCGCGATTTCAGCTTCCGGAAGGTCAGGTCCAGCGGCACCGATTCCCCCGACGTAAGGAAGCTGACCTCCACCTGCGCCCGCTCGCCATAGGCGTGGGTCGCCGCCAACTGCAGGATTCCGAATTCCAAGTCATCCAACTCACCCGAAGGCTTCTTGCCGGACTTCATTCGCCGCACGACCACCTTGCCACCCGGGCCGTCCGCCACGATATCCGGTTGGACGACCACGGTGCATCCCGGCAGCGACAGCGTAATGGGGTCTACCTTCGCCAGCGCCAGCGACCGGCGCACCTGCAGGTAATAGTCCACCATCTGGCGCCCGATCCGGAGATAGTCCTCCGCATAGCCATGGTCGACCGCGCCCTTGCGCTGCCAAGCGTCGGCAAACGCCGCATCCACCTCCGCCGGCTCGGGATGCGTCAGCAGGTGCTTCTCCTTCAGCCAAGCCAGCACATCGAATACCGTGTAATGCATCTGCAGGAAGGGCGTGTCCGTGCGCTGGCCATGCAGGCGCAGCACGTAGGTGTAGAAAAACCGCCGGGGACAGCGCTCGAACTGATTGATTTCCGAATCACTCCACGATGGCAGGGCCGTCCAATCCACCGAAATAGTCTCCAGTGCGACGCTCGGTCCGGGGATCAGCAGGGGATTGGCGACCGGTGATAGAAACGGCCGAACCCGCTCCAAATAAGCCGAGGGATTGCGCACCCTCCTGGCGTCCTGGCGCTGGTGGGAATAAATGAAGAGATGGTCGCGGGCCCGGGAAAGACCCACGAAGAAAAGGCATTCCTCCTCTTCCTCGTGGCCGATCCGCACCGCCTCGATCCCCGTCTTGTCCGCATGCGCATGAATCAACCCATCCGGCGGAGTCACCCGCGGCGGCCGATAGCTGCGTGGTAAGCCCGAAACAACGAGACCTGGGAGGTGCACGACCTCGAACTCAAGCCCCTTGGCTCCGTGGATGGTCAACAGCCTGACCGCGTCGATGCCGCTGGCGCACGCCGGCAGCTGTTGCAGCCCCCGGTCCTCGGAAAGCAGGATCAGCCGCCGGATGCGGTCGAGCAGCCGTCGAATCGGCAGGCCCTTCCGCGTCGGTTGCTTCCGGCAGAAATTCAGAAACTGCCACAGTGCGAGCCCCTGCATGCGGCAGGCCAAGTCTCCCTTCTGATGCAGCGTCTTCGCCAGGCCCAGCCGATCGATAACCCAGTGGGCCAGCACGGTCCACGGCCCGGAAGCTGGGGTAAATCCCTCGAGCAATTCCGCCACTCGGGACAAGGCTGCCATGCTGTCGCCGCCCAATCCGACAACCTTCGCCGACACCTCCTTCCACGCGCCCGGCGCAACGTCATTTTCCGAAGCGTAGTGCAGGATCGCCGCCACATCCTGCAGCGGCATGCGATAGGCCGGCATCCCTCCGAGCCGGACCAGCCCGGTAGCCCGCGCATCGCCGAGCAACGACAGCATCGCGAGCAGGTCCTTCACTTCCGGCCGCTCGAAAAGACTGCCAAGGTGCAGCACCGGAATGCCCCGTTCCTCCAAGCCCTCGGCCATGGCCCGGACCCGGGCATTGGAAGCGCAAAGCACGGCCTGCTGGTGATACTTCACCCCCCCGTCATGCCGTTCCCGGATCGCGCCGGCGACCGCCGAGATTTCATCATCGGGCATTTCCACATTCCTATGCTCGGGTTGGTGATTGCCGGAGCCGCGGTTCGCCCGAAGCTGGAGGGGCAGCGTACTCGCCGACGAAAGCATTTCCCGTGATAATTCCGCAAAGGTCTGCACGATTTCCTCGTTCGACCGGTAGTTGACCTCCAACTGCCGCATCGTCGCGCCCGGAAAGTCATTCCCAAACTGCGCGATATTCGTCGAGGCCGCACCCCGGAAACGGTAGATTGACTGCCGGGCGTCACCGACGGCCCACAGGTGGCGGCCCTCTCCCGCCACCGCCTTCAACAGCCGGACGGACGCATGATTCACGTCCTGGTATTCATCCACTAGGATGTGCGCGTGCCGCGAACGGACCGCGTCCCGCACCCCCTCGTCCGACTCCAGCAGCTTAACGGGAAGCGTGATCAGGTCGCCAAAGTCGACCGCCTGCTCCGCCGCCATGATCTTTTCATAGAGTTCGAACAGAGTCGCCACCTCCACGCATTTCTCGGCCGGCTTCCTGACCTCCTCCTCCGGGCCCGCCTTCGCGAGCATGGCCTCCGCCAGTGCGCGGTAGCCGGTGGCGTCGATCACTTCATCCTTGGCCCGGGAGATTGCCGTGAGCATGTCCGCCAAGTCCAGCGTCGGGTCCCAAAGATTCCGGAAATGCTTCAGTGGAAGCCTGGGCAATTCATCCTCCAAAAGTTCAATGGCCTCGGCGCGGTCAACAATCCGCGGGTCGGGCGTCAGCCTCAGTTTTTCATGAAATCGCCGGACCAGATCCAAACCGAACGAATGGAACGTCCCGATCCACATCTGTCCGGCCGCTTCGGGATGACAAACGGCAATGCGGTCCACCAGTTCGCCAGCCGCCTTATTGGAAAACGTCAGCACCAGGATGGACTCTGGTGCCACCCCTTCGCTGACCAGCCGGCCCACTCGCTCGACCAACGTGCGGGTCTTGCCGGTACCCGGACCGGCCTGCAGCAAGAAAGGCCCGGCCCCATGCCTCACCGCCTCCCCTTGGGAGTCATCGCTTGTCACCGATGGCGCCGATTGCCCAACCGATGAAGCAACGGGAGGCAGCAGCAGGGCATCGAGCAACTGCTGCTGGACCATCGGCAAACGGGCGCCGATTCGACGCGCAATCGCCTCGGCACTCAGGCCCTGCTCAACATGCATCCGGACCGCCGCGGACCGCGGCAACAACAGTTCCCGCGCGAACAGGTCCATCCGAACTTCCCGTCGTTCCTTCGCTCCGTAGTCCAGCACCCGCTCCGCGCCCACTGGCGTTTCTTCTGCCGAGCGGTCGGATTCAACACCCACGGCAACCGCATTCTCAAATCCGCCTCCGAGGATCACATGGCCCAACTCATGGGCGATCAGGAAGGCACGGTCGAAGTCGTCCCCACAGTCTTGATAGAGGACTGTCTGCGCCTGGCTATCGAACACCGCCAGTCCGCCTTTCAGCTGCGGATCGCCCGCAGTCACCGCATACAGGGTAACGTTACGCCGAGCGGCCTCGGCTTTGACCAGTCCAAGGAGTTTGGTGGGGTCATCCCCGGCGGCCACGGCCGCTTGGTGGATTTCCTCTGCGATCCGACGGGCGGCTTCCAACCTGTCCATGGCTCAACTGGCGAGCGCCAGCAGCTCTTTTTGCTGTCCGTCCGTCAGCTGCGAGGTCTGCACCGCTTCCGCATAAACTATCTGCGCCGCAACTGCTGGTTTGACTACAGATTTGAACTGCATGCCTTCGGCCACGGCCGGTGTGGCTCCGAAGTGCCTGGCCATGTCGTCCGGACTCACCTGCAGCTTAGCCGCCATCAAGCTGGTCAGCTTGATTGGAATCGTGGCCGCGACAATCGCGCGATCCCGAAAGCGCATCAGCAGCAGGGTGTTCATGCCCAGCTCGGCCGCCAAAGCCCGGAACGCTCCGCTGTCGAGACGAGCAAACGGATTGGCCACCGCGGGAACCTTGGCCATCGCCGCCTCAAAGCGGTCCCAAGCATTGGCCGGCGCCGAAGCCAGCTTGTCCAAGCTCTCAACGGGAGGGTTGGTTTCCATTTCAATCGAGCAGTCGACCAGTCCCTCCAAAAACTGCGGATACCGCTGGAGATATCTTTCAAGCGTGGCCAAATCGTGGACGGGCTCAGCCGCGTAGGCGAACAGGACATCCTCTTCGGAAAGTTCACGATCACTCATCGCCAGCCTCCTTCAAAAGTTCCCGGAGTGCGAGCGCGCCGCTCTTGTAGCGGTTCAACACGGTGCGCGCAGTGCAATTGAGTTTTCGAGTAATGGTCATGGTGGTTGGGTCCGCGGACTCGACGGGCATTTTCTTCAGGCTCAGCACCAGAACATCCTTGAGGTCGCGGGGTAGTTTATCAATCGCAGCAAACAGGGCTGACCGGAAATCCGGATCATCGAGTCGCGACATTTTTTCGGCGGCGAACCGGGTAGCTTTTTCTTCCAGTTTTGGCGGAATTTCGTACTCTCCAGTGTCCGCATTCCGCTTGAGCAAAGGAAACGGATCGATGCGCTTGTCAGCGGCTGTCTTGTATTTACGCACGATTGAAACTCGCATCGCATAGAGGCCGGAATTGAATCGCGCCTCAAAATAGTCGAGCCGATCGTGGAGGCCTTTGCAGTCCTCGGAGACCAGATCAATAAATTTTTGTAGGACGAGGTCCCGGGCGCCCGCCGCGCCTGAAAAACGCGAATCCGGTATGCGTTTCAAGTTGATCTGCTCGACCCTCCCGCAAAGGGCCAGGTAGATCCGCTTGAACACCGCCTTGTCGCTCGCCCGCCAGGCTTCCCGCATAAAATGCACGAGAGCCTCGTGCGGGATTTCCTGCCCAAACCCGTCGACACCAGCCTCCAGCTGGTTGGTTCTTTCAACCGGAGCAATTTGGGCAAGCCGCTCCAACCGGTCTTGGATGGCAGGAGGGCGGGTATAGAGCTGCCCGTCTAGACTTTGTTTGGTCAGGGGCCGGATCATGGTAAAACCCGTTCCAGTCTAGTCGAATCCAAGGTAGTGCGGGCAGTGGTGGATTTCATAACTCTTCCACTTTCGTTGGCCCGCGAAAGCTACGCGAAGCAACGTAATGTTACCTTCAGGCGCGAGCCAAATTAACTACAAGAAAGGAGGGCGATGTGGCTTAAGAAAACGGCAATCGGATCAAGCCGCACTGAGTTCTTGGGCCGGATCAGGCGCTAGCTCTGCAGTTCTTCGATCTCCTCGCGAAGTTCGCTCAGGATAAGCGTCACTGGGTTCGGGACGCCCGAAAGCCCGACGAACGACGTTCCGTAACCCTCATCCATCAGGCGGGCCATCAGCGGTTCCATGACGCGCTTCAATTCGATCGACTGCAGGTCGCCGGAATAGTTCGCGAATTCCGGCCGGCCGACCAATTCGTGCACGCCTTTGATCAAGGCAAACAACAGCGCCCAAGGATGCCACTGCGGAAATGCTCCCTCATCCGTCCAAGTCAGCAGGAACTTCCAATGCTCCTTCCGAGCTGCGAATAACTTTTCTCGCCCCTGACGGGTCGCCTGGATGTGTCCCGTAAGTTCGAGTTCGTTCAAAATGGTTTGCAGAGAGCCCCGGAAATATCCCGTTTCTCGCGCAATTTGCGCCGGATGGCCCGCCTCATGGGCCAGCAGCCAGGCCATTACCTCAGCCCGAGATTGACGGCCAAAAAGTGCCCGTAACTTCAGCAGGAAAGTTGCCGCTTGGTCCGGCCGGGGCTGCCGGCTGAGCCCGCGATTTTCCACTGGGGGACGCAGCCAGCCCCAATGCTGGAACTTTTCGTCGGTATTGTTGAGCACAGCAAGGTGGGGAAACAGGGGTCGCCCGGCCGGTGCCAGCGGAGCGTCTTTGGCCAAGACTTTCCATTTGAGGTGCGCGCTGTCGACCGTGAGGTGTTCCGCGATTGCCCCGAGAACACTGGCATCGCCCAGCCCGTGTTCCTTTTGCAGCCGGGTTAGCCGAAGCACGTTGATCCACGTCCCGTTGCTTCGTAGCCAGTCGAACATCTCGTCAAAAAGCCGAGCATCATACCGGGCGAAAACAGTCGAGATCAGCACCAGCGCCTCGGGATCAACCATGGCCCGGGCCTGGCTGCTGCCATGGCCCGACACGCCGAGGGCTGACCATTGCTGCCAGAGCAGTTGAAGCAAAGGTTCCCGCAGATCGGTTTTAGAGTTGGGCGGAGAGATTTTCATGGCCGACGTGTTTGAGCAGTGCGCGGAGATTGTAGAGGAATCCTTCCGACGGATCCTGCGTCAGGGTCCAGCGCGCGGCATCGCGCAGTTCATCGGTCGTGGGTTGCAGGTCCATCAGGTCCTGCAAGTGCCGCCCACCGTCGCGGTCCACCGCCGCGTGGAGTTTCAGGAAAATCTGATCCCGCCGGCTGATATAGCTGATGAGCAGGCGGGGACCGTATTCGCGCGGGGTAAGGCGGCTTTGCAGCCCCTCCGGCAATCCGCAGTTGAACAAGGTTTCGTCAGCCACTTGCGCGTTGAGCCATTTCTCCGGCAAATCGAGTTGCTTGCGCACGTCCTCGGCCGCCTTGAGGAGCCAATCGGGCAGCGGTCGCGGCGTGATGAGTCCTTGGGCATCGATCTTCGCCAGGATATCAACGTCCTGCGTCGTGGTGCGGCGCACCAAACCCATCGCCAGGAGTGACGAGCCGCCACAAACCACGAAGTGCTGCTCCGGGTGGTCTCGGGCAGCCAACAGCTCGCCCAAGAGGCCTAAGGCCTTGTTGAGAGTGTCTGATGTGATCTTCTGCATAAATACCTTTAAAACCATCAATATGATTATTTCAAATAGAATGGCAGCGTTTAAATACTCCTATTGGTCTTTTAAAAACTATCGACCTAGATGCGCCGGCAACGTGACAGCAGGGGTGAACCACGGTTGCTCGTTTCGAGCGGCTCCAGAAGAGCCGTCGCTTATGCTGCCTGATTATCATCACGGAATGGTGTCGGACGGTCTGCCGTTATCCGTATTTCGCCACACTGGCCTTGGCGACGATAGTGGCAGGGGAGGCAAGCGATTGTCGCTTTGATTACGGAAAACTAACGAAGATGGGCTACTTTTCTTTTTGTCGGTGCTGAACTGCTAGCGGCCAAATCAAAGGGGCGCCGATTCGCCTGACCGGTGGAACACACCTCGCACCACTGCAGGCATGGTCGCCTCGACGCGTCTGGGCTAAGGTGGGCAACCGCCCCACGCGTCGGATCACTCAAACGCGGAGACTTAAGACAACGTCGCTTCGAATTCTCCCTTCAGCATAGTTCGCGGCAACAAGGGCACGATTTCCATGGCGGCGGCGAACGAACCGGCAAAAACCGCACCCTTTAACGAACCTGAGGCGGTTGTTGTCGTGGCAATTTGCAGGTCAACAGGAGCGACAACCTGACCTCCGGCTTGGGGATTAATTACCAATCGACGAAACTATATCTCCTTTCCTTGCTGTGGCGAATGGCAGTCTCGACCTTGCCGGATTTTCGGGAGGTGGAACTTGGGCCCCACGAGGAAAAGATCCGGCGGATGTTGATAGCCGGCGATCCCGGCAGCGCAGAGGACTATGGCTGTATGCTTCAGATTGCCTTAAGCCCGCAGACTCTTTCTGCAAAGTCCGGGGTGTTTGACCGGATTGTTTTTGTAGAAAAAGCCGCGCGAGATTCTCACAAGATTTTTGGGATTGAGCTCCATACCAAATCCGAAGCCCACACAGACGATCTCCCAAATGACCTGATCTTTGAAGTTTGGAACGATACTCAATTCGTATGTTCCGGTGGTGAACTGAGTCTCTGATTCGCACGCGTTAGTGATTTCGTAATTGGGATCGTCAGCAGCCGGAACGGGGTAGTCCTCAAAGTGTCAAAGCCCCAGAGTCTGCGCCCATCCTCGCCAACTTGCTTCAAGGGAAGACCCATCGAGGCGACGCTCTCGCACCGGCAGATGCGCATTCCGCAATATCGCTGGGGATATTGTTTGCTGCGGCACTCTTGATGGCGATATCAGGCCGCGCAGACGTATCGTTGCTGCGCATCGCGAGGTTCCCGATCGGCGCCGCTAAAATCCGCGATGCTCAGACCCCGTACCATTTCCTGTGGTTAACAGGTTGAATAAAGTCGCCATTGTGTGTTCTGCGGAATGGTTCAGGTGTCGGTCCACTCTCGCCTTCTTTCTAGGCGATCCCCCCTGAAAACGCGACCCGAGGCCAGTTGCGTGATCGGGAGTACATCCCCAACCGATTGCTTCGTTATGCAAACTCGCCTGATCGTCCTTGCGCTTGTTCTGACCGCCAACCTTGGCGCGGCCCAGATTCCTTATTCCGGCAACGATGCCGACCACGGCGTAAGCCGGAACAATGGACTGATTGATTCCTATACCGGAAATCTTTCATTCGCTTCGCACGATCTGCAAGTTCCCGGAGGAGTAGGGGCGCGCGGGTTCTCGTGGGGGCGGCACGCGAATAGCCGCGCCTCCCAGCGGGACAATTTCTTCGGTCTTGGACACAACTGGACGCATTCGTGGCAATGGGAAATGACGGCCGTGGGTCGAGACGACCAAGGCCGGGCGCTGCTTGTATTGCGCGAACCTCAGGGACGAGTACACCGCTTCACGGAAATAACTCCCGGCCAATGGCAGCCCGCTCCTTCGGTTAAGGATCGCGTCGTTTCGAACGGGGATATTTTCACCGTTCGGCGGTTCGATGCCGGTGAGGTGAGGTTTGTCCGGGTGCAAGGGGTGTTTACGCTTGATAAGATCGTGGATGAGTCGGGCAATGTCTGGACATTCTCTTGGGAGCAAGGCCGGCTTGCACAGATCAACGAGCCGGCTGGCCGTTGGATCCGCATAAGTTATGGCATATTCACCTCGCCGTCGGCGCCGAAGAAGGCCGCCAGCTCGACGGTCATAACGCAGGTGAGTGCCAGCAACGGACAGACAGTGAGCTACGGCTACGAAGTTTTTCCCGATGCGGATTATCCTGTGCTCACCACGGTTAGTTATCCGGATGGCACGACCGCCCGTTATAAATATGCCGCGCCTCGCCGCGGCGATCATCTATTGCTCGCGCAAGTCTCCGATCCGCGGTGCGACAGTCAGTTGCGGGGCCGGGTGTTTCACTACCGCCCAGAGTCTGAGGCGGCGGCAGGCCAAATTTTGAAAATTACGACCGATGGCGGTGATCTCCTTTATTCTCTCGAGGCGGATATTAAGGTCGGTGAGCGCTGCTATGTGGTTCGGAAAGACAACGGCGCGACCATCTATCAGAAATTTAATCCGGGCGGCAATTTGACCGAGGAAATTGATGGCTCGGGTTTCAGCACTAAGTCAGAATACGATGCCGGCGGCCGCGGGTTCCTAGTCGCAACCACCGACGCCCTGGGCCGCGTTACACGATTTGAAAACGACGCCCTGGGCAATGTGCTAAAAACTGTGTTTGCTGACGGAGCTTCCAAAAGCTGGCAGCGCGATGATCGCGGGCGCGTGCTTGTGGAAATTGACGAACTCGGCCATACTCGTCGTTACTTCCGTGATGGCAGGGGTCGCGTGATTCGTGTGGAGAATCCGGACGATTCGAGTGAGGAAATGACCTACAATGAGTTTGGTCAGCTGTTGACTCACAAGGATCGCGGAGGAGCGGTGACGACAATGACCTACGACGCGCGCGGGTTGCGAATCCAGGTTGCTAACGCTTTGGGTGCCAGCACGACTCGCATCTATAACTCGGAGGATCGGGTTGCGAGCATCACCGACCCCCGTGGCAATACCACCCGATACGAACGGAACCGCGCAGGCCGCGTGACGAAAACAATTTATGCGGATGGCGCCAGCACCTCGGCTGTTTATGACGACTTTGGGCAAGCGACGAGAATCATCGATGCGACTGGCGCGGTCCGCACGGTCGAATACGACGAGTTCGGCCGCCATACTACCACCATCGACGCGAAGGGAGAAAGATCGGAAACTTTCTACTCCAAGCCAGGCGAGAATGCTCCCTTTAATCGGCCCATCGGGAGCGCAACCCCGTCAGGCCGGTTGACCAGCATTAGTTATGATGCCGCCGGCCGAGTAGTTGGCCGCATTGCTGCAGCTGACACAGCTGTTGCAGCAGCGACGCGGACCGCCTACGATGCCGCTGGTCGGCAAATCAGCATCACGAACCCGCTGGGCAAGACTCTTCAGTATTTTTACGATGAACGCGGGCGGCGCATTAAAACGATGAGTTCGTTGAAAAATGCGACGAGCGCAACCTATGATGCAGCCGGACGGAAAATCAGCCAGACCGATGCCAAGGGCAATACCACCCGCTGGACGTATGACGCCATGGGGCGCGAGCTGACCAAGACCGATGCGAAAGGCCAAGTCACGCGCCGTGAATACAATTCTGCTGGGCGCCTAACAGCGGTGATCGATGCGAAGCTCAACATCTACCGCTTTGAATATGATCTGCTTGGTCGGCAGATCGCTCTGGTATATCCCGACGGCTCACGCGAAACCGCTGGCTACGACGCCGCCGGACTACGAGTGAGCACCACGAACAGAGCCGGCACCACGAGAACCTTCGCGTACGACAACCGCAATCGGGAGATTAGTTCCGAATGGAGCGACGGCAGCCAGAGAATCGTGAAGGCCTATGATATTGCGGGCCGAATGACCCTGGAGGACAATGGCATCAGCAGGCTCGCCTTCTCCTATGACGAGGCCGGTCGCCTCGCCAGTGAGACGCAAGACCTCTCCCCGGTCGTCAGCGACGGCACTTCGGACCCGGATGCGCGCACGGTTAGCTATACCTACAATGCCGACGGCCAGCGTGAAACGCTGGGCTATCCCGATGGCGGTTTTATAAAATTCACATACAATGATCGGGGACAATTGGCAGAAATTCTGGGCGATGGCGTGCAGCCACCTATCGCCAGTTACGAGTACGACGAGGCCGGGAATGCCGCGCGGATGCCACGTGAGAATGAAACGGCGACAGAAAAAGAGTTCGACGCCGAAAACAAGACGCTCGCAATCACTGAACGCGCGACTGGTCTAAACAACCCATTAAGTGAGCTAGATTACCTCTACGACGAGGTGGGCAACCGCACGGCTACTCTCGCCACGCATGATCGCGATGGCGACGGTACCGCCGAGGCGCGGCTCGACACCTATCGCTACGACGAGACTTATCAGGTGACTGGGGCCGACTACAACGCTCCCGTCACCGGGATTGTCCCTCCAGCTCCGTCTGCCGACGCAGGCGTGCCCGCTGCGAACATCAGCTTCACCTACGATGCAGTGGGCAATCGACTTGCGGTGGATGACAACGGGGCGATCACGCGCTACGCGGTTAACAACCTCAATCAATACATAAAGGTCGGCGAGTTCGCGCCTACTTATGACCGCAATGGTAATCTCTCGGGCATGGGGACGTGGCTCTATCGCTATGATGCCATCAACCGGCTGGTTTTCGCATCGAACGGCACTACGACCGCTCGTTTTTTCTACGATGCCAAGAACCGCTGTGTCGCGCGTAGCTATCAGCACACTGGCGCCGGGTTAAAAGCGCCTTCCTCAGCGCTGACGTTGAACACTTACGATAATTGGAGCATGATCGAAGAGCGAGACAGCACCGGCGCCCAGCGAGCCCGGTATGTGCATGGGCGAGGTATCGATGAAATCATAGTGATAGTGAATCAGAACGGCACGTTCTACCCGCACCACGACGTATTGGGCAATGTGACAATGTTGACTGACCGGCATGGCCGGTTGGTTGAGCGTTATACGTATTCCGTCTCCGGCCAAGTCGCTATCAGCGATATGGCGGGCCAGGTACTTCCTAGATCCGCAGTGGGCAACAGATGGATGTTCACCGGTCGCGAGTGGCTGCAAGAAGTGGGACTCTATGACTATCGCAACCGGGTTTACTCGGGGGAACTCGGGCGATTTTTGCAGACTGATCCTATAAGATTCAGCGCGGGCGACATTAACATCTACAGGTATTGCGGGAACGGATATGTTTCACGCATAGATTCAGATGGTCGTGCTTGGAGTTGGGCGGCGATGGGCTTGGGCGCGGCAGCAGGTGCGGTAGGATCATACATTAATGAGGTCGCCGATCTGGCGTTCTACAATGACCCAATTGATTGGCAGGAAATCGTAGAGGACACGATTAGTGGCGCTATCGCTGGGGCGATTGTCGGAGCTGTTACCGGGGACCCCAGCGCGGCGGCCGTGTTTTGGACAGTTGGGGGAGCATTTTTCGGAGGCATGGTTACTGGAGCGATTCCAGATGATATTCTGGGGTGGTTATCCAATGATCCTGACCCAGATTCATACATGACGTATGGCCCTCTTAATTGTCACGCTTATGAAGACCCCGTAAGTGACACGTGGATTCCATGGGAGTAAATACATGAAAACCACACCACACGGGACGACGCTAGTTCTCTTGGCTACAGTCGGATTGCTCGCTATGATAGTTAGTGATCAAGTCGATGGTTGGTCCAGTCGAGTGGCGATGATGGTCTGGATCATGGCGCTAATGTTGTTCTGCATCCGGCTTGAAAAGTGGCGGAAAGAACGTGTGGTCGCTAGAGGGCGTCGTGAGAAGAATATGAGAGGGGAGCAAAACTAGCGCACATCCCAAACCCCATGAGGTAGCCGAGCGAGGACCCTGGTGCGCTGACGAAGGCAATGTTCAATTCCGATTAATGACAGTAAAGCGATGACAGATAAACAAACAAAGACAGAGAGGGGTCGGCTGTAAGTGATGATCGACCTCCCCTGTACGGGAAAAATTGAAATGTGCTGTTAATCCTAAAAGCAATACATCACCAACTCCCTCCGAGAAGTGCGGTGGCGAAACTCCGCCACGTGTGCCCTCCCCGGGCATGTTAAAAGGCACTATGACTGTGGAGGGAGATTTCGTTTTTCAAGGGACCCAGCGCTGGAATCTCGGGTGGCCCACCCCGAATTATGCGGGGGCTTTTCTTGTCACCTTGCTCTGTTTAGCATGGGCGGTCCGCGGCCGATCACCGTGGCGGCTGGTTATCCTGATAGGCGAAGCGTCGCTTTGTTTCCTTATCGCCAAGACATACTCACGCGGCGCAGTTGTAGCCTGGGCCGTAGCTTGGGCGTTTGGAGTGGCAGTCACGCGTGGATGGAACCTCCCTGTTGAGCGAATCGTTTGGGCGGGGCGTGTGGTAGTTCTGGCGGCTATGATGCTCGCCACCGGGTTCGGGTGGAGTCGATCGGCTCAGCGTTTAAACGAAGTGCAAAGCACTCCTGTCAGCCACAGTTCGATAACAGCGAAGGCTCCCATGGTTGAACAAGTGAGCACCGTGCCGTCAGCGGATGGCTCGGTCATGAACCGGGTGGCTCTTTGGCGCGGCGGATTGATGATGATCGCTGCTGCGCCGTGGACTGGCTGGGGAGCGGGCGAGTCCGGACGGTCCTATATGAACTGGTATCAGGACGTGGACCGTAACGAGGGATATACGACCATGGTCAACAGTTACATGCATGTAGCCGTGGAGCACGGCTTGCCGATTCTCGTGGCTATTCTGTGGATTGGTTTGTCTCTGATTTCAGTACCTTGGAGAGGAGTGCTGGATGATGCAAATATGGGAAGTGACGTATTTGGGATGACGCGTTCATCCGTGGTGGCGGCGGCAGGAGCGACGTTGGTCGCATGGATGATAGCGAATATCTTCACTACTCTCTGGATCGATCCAAAACTGTGGATTGTGCCGTCGGTTGCGTGTCTCGTGCTAATCTGGTGTGCACGGACCATCGTAGTCACACGACTCATAGCACTGACCGTAGCCAGTCTGGGTATCGCAATTTTTGCGGGGGGCGGTCTCTATGGCGTGGGTCGGTGGCTGTCGCGAGAACAGACTCTGTTTCCGGCACCTTGCGCGGGTGGATCGGTCGTGCTTACCCCGGCTACCTTAAATGAGGTAGTCTGGCACACTTGGCCCGATCCGGTGGTGCTGGGTCGAACTCCAGGCAAGGAGCTACGGCGTTGGCTCGTGTCTAAGTCAGCTAACATCCAGCTAGTCGTGCATTGCGCTGCGCCATTACGCTCGAGGGATGTCCCGGCCGGAGCGGACCGCGTGGTGCTTTTCGGTCGGCAAGTCGAATGGATCGGGCACGACCTTTCAGCAAAATGCCGCGAACTCTGGCTGATCCATCCAACGGTGGGCCCACGCGCTGTAGTGAATTCGCAAAATCAACTTCCGCCGCGGATTACCGTCGTTCTGCCGCAGATCGATGAAATGGGGAACACGCAGGCATGGAGGCGATGGGCCCAAGAAAATAGAGCCGATTTGCTGGAATCATCCGCGAGTGGTCTGGATGTTCGCGTGGCTTGGCCAGAAATACTCTCTCGGGATTCACCTGCTCTTCGGCGGGATTCGCTATGAATGCTTGGGTTCCGAGAGTGTTTCTGGTCGTTCTGGCCGGAGCGATTGCAAGTAGAGGGACGGAGGGCAAACTTGCAATTACCTCGGCGCCGTCGCGCTGGATGCAGATCGAAGCGGCGACAGGCCTAATGAATCTAGATGGCACTTTGCGCCTGAGTTTTTCACTGGGCGAAAGTGACGTGTTCAGGCAACTGGGACTCCGCGTCGAACTGGAACACAGGATCGAAACCGACGCGACGGGCCAGGCGCGCAGCGACTGGAGGGTGCGCGGTTTGCACAGTAGCCTCGCCCCCTCGGATCGAGAACAGCTGCGCTGGCTCCCGCTGGCGGGTACAGTGGTGAAATTTGAGCGCCGCAAGATACTTCGGGCGTTTTCTGCAGCTGGCTCAAGCCGCTGGCTCATCCGTGAATCCGCACCAGGCCTGCACGATATCCGCTCCCCTGATGGCCGCATCTGGTGCTACGATCAGGGCTGTCTCGCCAGCGCCCAGCATCCCGTGGTTGGACCGTTGCGATTTTCCACTCAGGGCGCTTTGATTACCCGGATAGAGCGACTAGATGCCGGCAGCGGCGATTCGGTATTGCTGCAGGCGATGTATGACGACAACGGCCGCTTGCTCTCCTGCCGGATCGGCCAAGACGGTGTTCAGTATTTGGAGTGGGACACGGAAGGGCACCTTGCCGCTTGGCGAAGGAGTGATGGGAATGTAGTACGTTTCGCCTACCACGAGGGGCTCCTGACCCGTATCGATGAGCCAGGTAAACAGGCTCGGAATTTATCTTGGCAAAGAAATCCCGGCTTTGGGCGAGGGGACTCGCGCTGGCCCGCCCCTGTTCATCTCGCGTCGGACGGGACTGACGATTACACCTACGACCTAACGAGCAAAGGTTTCGTAATGGAGAAAAAGATGCGCGAACGGGAGGGTATCACGACGACCACCTTCAACCCCCGGCGCCATCGTTTAGAACAAGAAAATGGTGGTTTAAAATACCTCGTTATATTTCGGCCGAGCGAAGGAGCCACCGCGCTTGAACGTATTGAGATCGGTGGCGAGGTGATAGAGCGCTATCTCTATGACGTGGTCGGTCAATTGATCGGTATTCAGCGGCTTGGGGAGCCCGAAAGGATGCTAAGTTATGATGAATCGGGCCGCCTGATGACACTGCAAGAAAGGAGTGTGCCATGAGAAAAGTCTTCGGATGGATGTTGGGGGCGCTCCTCGGGCTCGCCGTCGTCAGGGCGGCCGATGTTTCTCAGGTTCCGTGCGTGTCGATCGGCGCAGAGGGGCTAGCGTTAAAGAATTGGCTGGTTCTCGGGCCCTTCAAGGCGAGCCAAGGGGAAGGGGCAGGCGGTGTCGATTTTTTGGCATCGCTTGGTCTGGTGGAAGTCGGTTGGAGGACGGAAGATCTCGTGCGGGTGGCTACCCAAATGGGCAATCCCGCGCTCAAGGGAAAACCATCGGCCCGCGTGATCGAAAACATAGAGGCGGTGGATTTCGCGTCGCTCTACAGCTACCGTCCTCAGCCTGGTGATACCTCGGAGACCGCAGTCTATGTCGCATGTGAGATTACGGCTGCGGCAAATCAAGAAGCATGGTTGCTGCTCGGCACTGATGATGGCGCGACGGTCTGGCTTAACGGAGAACAAAGATATTTCCGGCCCGGCAGCCATGCAATGACCATTTGCGATGACGCTGTCAGGTTGCCATTGAATCCAGGTAAGAATTTGCTCCTCATTAAAGTGGCCAAACATGGGGCTGACTGGACAATGACTGCGCGGCTTGAGCCCAATGCGACGGCGGCTGCATGCACGACGCTTGATCGCAACCCTCCGTTTCTTAAGCACGTGATGGTTCCAAGGGGTGAGTTGATTCAACTAACCGACCGGGGGCTCCCCGATGGAGCGATCTTTGACGCCAAGTTGGAGACGAACGGGGGAGCTTTAATCGGTTCGCTGCAGTTGGAAGTAAATCGTCCTGCTGCGTTACCCGCGATGTCCCCGGGTCTTTATCGCATCGTATTAGAGATCTCAGGGAGGCGCTACGTGCAGAAGTTCTATTTCGGGGGCCGGCTAAAGGATCTTCACGAAGATATGCTGGCTAGACGTCTGACAGTCTCAGGAGACGATCGCTCGGAGATTAACTTGGATACACTTCTGCAACGGCTCGACCTTTTGCAGGCCGCCCCGCCGCCCACTCGAGAAAAAGGCGAAAGGTTTCGCCAAGAATACTACGAAGACGTTGATTACAAAGGCGTGTACACAGCAGCGAGCATCGAGGATATTATTGATCAAGTCACCTGTGGTGGGGAGGCTTTTCGTCATCGCCCTGGTTTGCATATTCGGGGGTTCCGATCCCGCATTGACGATCAAGTGCTGCACTACCGGCTATTCGTGCCATCGACTTATCGAGAGGATGGTCCCCTTATGCCAATGGTGATCGTCATGCCGACCGTCTTCAGTGGTCGGCGTCCCTATTTGGCCAGTATTTTTGTGTCCATGCACAAGGAGGCGGAAGAATGGGCTCGGGCAGCTGAAAAGTTAGGGCTCGCAATTCTTTGGCCTGGATACCGTTCAAATCCATATGGCAATCCCTGCGATTCCGCGTATCTCGACGAAGTGTTGGCGACTGTCGCAGCGGACTACCGACTCGATCCTGCACGCCTCTACCTGTATGGAATTTGCAGCGCAGGGATGACAACCTCCATGGAAGCTGTGCGGCATCCGGAACGCTTTGCCGGGATTGCCTATTTGAACCCTGTTCTTCGCCGCCTTAAAAATCGTTACGATGATAATGGCGAGTTTGCTGAGTTTCCGGCGTACCGTGCTTGGCTAAACTCAACGGATCCAGTTATGCCGCTTGCGGGTCTGCCAGATATTCCCATCTGGATTATTCACGACGGCATGGATCCCGGACATGGACCGTTGGGGCACTCGGTGGATTTTGTTGAAGCAGCGCGGGCGATGGGTAACCGACCGCGCTTTGATCGGAATAAAACATCTCCTCCGGTCCGATTTACGCTTCACGAGCAGCAACTCGCTTGGCTCGCCAAGCAGCACCGCGAAGAGGCCAAGCCACTGGATTTTTCGCTCAACGCTCCAAGTGGGCCGCTCTCAACTGTGTTCGCCGGGCGATTTATTCTTGTGGAGGCAACGGGCGGAACTGCGGCCGACAGAGCGGCGAACCAAAAGCTGAGTGCGGATTTCCAAGAAGCTTGGCGCGGCACCAACGTAGTTTCCTGCCGGGTGACTACTGATCGGCAGCTCGCTTCCGAAGAAGAAAAGCAGAGCAATTTGGTCCTTTTAGGCAACGCTGAGACTAATCTCGTTTGGCAGAGGCTAGCCCCGCAACTGCCAGTCACTATTACGGGAAGCGAGATTGCGATTGAAGGACATTCCGTCCAAGGGAAGGCACTGGCATTGCAGGCTTGGTTTCCGCATCCGGAGCAGCCCGGTAAAAGGATCGCATTACTCGGAGGCACCGCACTGGGAAAAGTTTCCTTTGGTACTCTCGAACTAGCCCTTGATGGTTGGTTCGACTATTCGATTTGGGACACTGAGAGCGGTGAGCCTGTCTTGCTTACGGCGGAACGCTATCGCTGAACTGCAGTGCCAGAGGCTAGTGAAAGAAGATCATGATGGAAAGGCAAAGGAGTGAGGTTGATGGGCGTTTCAGCCGGGTTAGGAATTCCAACCTGATCGGACCGACCGTCACGGGACCTTCGAAGTTCGCAGGACTCCTTCCTGCGTTTCCCGGCGGGCCGACCCAGCTTCCGCGACGAGGTCAGCTTCGCGGTCGATGTAATAAATGAAGCGGCAAAGGCACCTGAAAGACGATGGGCACTTTTGTTCGACGAGCTTGAGATTGTGCCCTCGTGGGTCACGGAAGAGTTGTTCACCGCTCTTAGGAGCAGCGATCAGCGAATTATATACAAATTGGCGATCAGTCCGTATTCGAGTACGCTGAGGATTGCAAAGGGGGCCCAGTCGGCAAGTGCGGGCAGGACTATATTTGCGAAATGAGAAGTTAACTCTCTATCCTTCGTATTGGCGAAACTCGCATTGCGGATCACATTTTATCCTGTGGAACAGTGAGGTTTACTGGTGCGACTGGGACGATGACGGCTATTGGACCCAAACCGCGGAGATAGAGACGCGCGTTTGGGACTCATTGACCTACGACTGGATCAACTACGAAGTTCTCGCCGACCAACTCGGCGAAATTCCATGGGATGTTCTGCAGGCATGCTATTCCTTGACGCGTCGAGGGCGTGTCCGGCACCCTAAGGGTGAGCATCCACGAACCCACGCCGTCGTTTACTCACGCTTTGCTAACGCCATTTGTTTGGACGCATGGAACAGTTCGTCCAATATCCGTTATAACTTAGCAATCATGACCGCGCTTCTTCACGACCTCTTGTCCGTCTCCCCACTAGGGATCATGACAATACTGGTGTGGAAGGCAGATGCGATTATCGGCAAGCTTTGCCTGTCCAGCCGGGAATTGAGGAACTGGCGGAAGAAGTGAACGCCGGGTGATCGACCGTATGTAAGAAAGGAGCAGCCACCCGTGTAAATCGGCTATCTGATGACGAAGGATGTAGTCTGAGACTTTCATTATACTTCAGCTAGAAGTACCCGAAAGTCTCTCGCCGAGCGGAGAAATATTTTTCCATTCGTAGAAATCAAGTTTGAGCGCCATAAACCGAACGGACTTTAGTCGCAGCAGAACACACAGACCGACGAAGGCGATAAAGCCTGAGGGTGTTAAATGATTTTCGAGGACCATGTCCGCAGGATATCAGATCCTGACAGATGCGCGAAGAGATATTTCACTAGGGCCAGCAAACATCGGGCGATTTCAGCCGCCCGCCCAAGCAATCCGGGATGATGTGCTCATCAGATCGTTGACCGTCCCAAAGCGCCGACCCGCACCAGATGCAGAAATGATGTTTTATCAGTAGGCGCATGAGTCCGCACCGGTATGGTCAACGCGGCGCCTCACGCCAATGCTTGAACACTTTCCCGTCGCGGTAAACGGATAGCCTTGCACCCTTCCTTCCTGTGGGAGAGTTTGCATGTTCGCCCTGATGAGCATCAATCCGCCCGATTCCAATTCGTTGAAGTCAGGCTATGGGCCGTTCAATTCGACCGAAGTCAGCGTCTATTGCGATGAGAGCCGGCACGAAGGCCAATCAGGCCAACGCTATATGGTGATCGGCGGTCTCTGGCTTGAACGCAGCAAGCGCCAGGCGGCTATCGAGGGACTCCGAGCTATCCAGCGGGAGCATGGAATCACCGGCGAATTGAAATGGAATAAGCTGAGTCGGCGGAGTCTTCCCGGCTACATTGCTCTCGCGGCATTCGTAGCCAACGATCCTGGGATCTCTTTTAGGTGTGTCTTGGTCGATAAGCAGAAGATGGATTCCGACCCGGCGGTCCGCAGCGACCGCCAGCTGGGATTTTGGGCTTTCTACGCACATTGCCTCAAGGGATGGATGGGCAACTTCAACACCTACTTCGTCTCGCTCGACTTCAAGCCGTCAAAATATCCGCTTGGTCCGCTGCGACTAAAGAAGCTCCTCGACCAAGAATGCGTCGGTCGCGCTTGGATTCGTTCTATTGAGAGCGTTGACTCGGAGGAAAACCTTTTCTGCCAGGTTGCCGATACGCTCATTGGGGCTGTTGGCTATGAAGCCAACCAGTTGAAAGGGAGCCCTACCAAGCTGGAATTCTGTCGCCACGTGAGCGCCATGTTTGGGTGCCCGACGCTCTCTGCACATTCGAGTTCCGATCAATCCAAGTTCAACGTCGATCGCCCCCAAGGTTAGGTATGGACTTGAGTCCGCTGCTAATGCCCGACGATTGGACCGACGATCAGCTCGAAGCCGAGGCGCGTCGCATTTACTTTGATGATCTGGCGACGAGTCCGCCCGTCATTCCTGAGGTGCCGTGGATGATCAAGCTGCCCGTCGAAGTGAGCGGCACTGAAGGAGGATTCCGGAAGATATTTGAGGAGACGGAAGGATGGGCCGGCTATTCTCACCGTAAGACCGGGCGATTTTGTCGTAAACGAATGCGCCGGGCGGCGTGGATCCGGCCGGTGCTCGAACTTAAGGTGCCGAAAACTACGGTCTACGCCAACAACCACACGATGGGGCCGCGAGAGTTCACGCCCGGCCAAAAGCCGAAGCGCAACCGGGTCTTCCTTACGACCAATAGCGGGCTATATTTCATCTCTTTGGTTTGGGTCTCAGAAACATCCCTTGCGCTGGCGACCGCGTTCGAGCCGGACGGCGAATGGGTGCGTAAAATGAAGAAGAAAGACGGAACAGTGTTGCTCGGCCCCCCAATGCACTGGCGGCTTCCTGCCGCCTAGAAACGAAAAACCCCGCGAAGTGCGCGGGGTTTAGATTCGCTGCTCCATAAGGTGCAGGAGTTCCTGCTGCGGCTTGCGCCTCAGCATCGCCGTCTACAATCGGCGCGTTTGGCTGTTTTGCAACCGGATTCTTGGGGCGATGAAGCCTTCCAGCCTATATCGTTGAAAGGTGGTACGTTACTTTGTGATGGGGCGTCTGCCTCCGCACCAGCGACTTGAGATAGAGGGGTGTCCTTTAGGGACCTAGTGGTCAAGCCGTTGAGGTAAAAACGCTCCCTCAGGCAGGTTGATCGTAAGATTGTAAACGTCGGCGAGTCGGGCTTTTCTTCCCGACACATGCGAAAACCGTATAGGCGGAAGGGGCTAGTCGTTCTAGCAGGCGGCCTTTGCATGCTAATGGCGTGGCTTTATTTTGACTCACTATCCAAAGGCATGCGGCAGCGCGGCCCGGCTCACTGGAACTATGGAGGCGGGGAAAGTGGGGATATTTGGAGAACAATATCCGAATTTCGATACAAGCGGGAGCGTTACGTTGATGCCGCTTGGATGTTCGTCTATCGGTCATGTTCGGATACTGTTTGGTCAAGGGATGGCGGCATGAAAACGCCGACGAGCCTATAGAGAATACCTAAACACCCCCGAGGCGCGCGAGCGTGCGAGCGTTTCAGCCCGTCGCGCAATTGATGAGATAAAAGAGAAAACGAGAGACCTGAGGTCCTGATCAACTAGATCGCGTTTTCTATGTTCCGGCTTGTTCACTTCCGTTCGAGGCATGTTCCCAGTGAAAGCTCCGCAAAATTACTGCGTCCACGCAGGACGGCGACGTATCCCGTGGCCGAACCGCATTGCGCGGGGACCCCCCCACGCTGCGTTCCAGACGTTCAATTTTCTCTCGCTGAGAAAGGCCATGGCGCCGATCGAGGGCTGATTGGTCGAATCGGGCAAGAATCGTATTACAGCGACCGATCGCACCAGTTGGTATCGTGGTAGCAGCCGCAGCAGGAAGGCCGCAGGATCCGGTTTCTTAAGATCCTAAGGTTTGAATTTATGAACTTTGATCGCGTTTAGGAACTTTGCGCGGTTTTAGGAACATTGTTCCCAAGATCCAGCCTCGCGCATTCCCTGCAAAAGATGGTCGGGGCGATAGGATTCGAACCTACGACCTCCTGGTCCCAAACCAGGCGCTCTACCAGACTAAGCTACACCCCGTGAACCGAACGGAGATGGGACGCGGCTGCACCGGTTCTGTCAATGGTGCGTAATGATAGACTTCCAAGTCCTACGCCCATAGCCCCTTTCCGTGGTTTGGCGGGGCGTGATTTCGACCAACCCGCCCGTCGCACAAAGTGTTTCGATTGTGAAAAAATGCGTCTTGCTTCACCTAGAAACCACCCCTACACACGGCGCTTCAATCTCTTAAAATAAATGGATACCCTTTCCCGTGATAGCAATAGCTCCGGCAGCGTTCTCCCACTCGTGGGCGTAATTGCCGGCGCCCTCGGCCTGATTCTTTCCGTCGTGGCCTTGGTTAAACTTTCCTCGATCAAGAAGGAAATCGACCTTCTTAACCAGGATCTGACTGCCAAGATCTCGACGATCGAGGGCGACGTGCGCAATGCCACGGCCGCGAACGAGAAGAGCAACACGGCTCTGCGTGAAGGCGTCCAGAACGCTCTCAACCAAGTCGCCGAGCAGATCGGCGTGCTTCGCGGCCAGGTCACCAAGATCGAGGAGGCCCAGAAGGCTCGCCCGGTCGCCGCCGCTGGTGCCAAGGGCGCCGCCGCCGCCGCCCCGACTGGCGTGCTGAACGCCGACGGCACCTATACGGTCGCCTCGGGTGACACGATTTCGAAGATCGCCCGCAAGTTTGCGGTGAAGCCCGACGCGATCGAAGCGGAAAACCCCGGCCTCGACCCGACCAAGATCAAGGTCGGATCCAAGATCCGCATCCCGAAGAAGTAACTCTTCAAAAGAACATTTTCCATGCCTCCCAGACTT